>Ga0214921_10001294_pt1 | contig 43173 bp, 44 predicted proteins | sample LL1505_MetaG_FD_177992 | JGI IMG/M metagenome (GOLD analysis project Ga0214921, IMG submission 177992) | Freshwater microbial communities from Lake Lanier, Atlanta, Georgia, United States - LL-1505 | ecosystem: Environmental > Aquatic > Freshwater > Lake | place: USA: Georgia | collected...
CAATATTAAACGCTGGAATACATTTACAAGAGATTGTGAATGTGTTGACGGCTGATATTGTGTTCTGACTTATCTTTTAACTTTGTGAACAATATCAACCGTCACCCTAAAAAAGTGACGGTTTTTTGTTGACGAAATGACAAGGTGGTGTTAGAGTGTTTTCATGATGAAGGACGGCATTTGGTTGTCCTTGAGTTTTTTGAAGTTTTGAACTTATCAAAACATCCGTAGAGGCGAGCCAAGGAATAGGAGACGCCGGTCGTACTAGGAATAGTATGGCTACCAACGATAGGTGAAAAATCCATTGGAAGTAAGTGAAAAGTTTTGCCTTTGTGGCTCAGTGGCGACAGCACTGCTTTTGTAAAGCAGAATATAAACACCGGGGGTTCGAGTCCCTCCAAAGGCTCCAATTTATAAAAATATTTTTCAAGTCTTCATACGTCTCCACAATATGTATTGATGTATGAATAACATAAAATTAAATTGCGTAAACTGTAATAATGAATTTGAAAAATATGTGGGAGAATACAACAGACAGATAAAATCTGGTAGAACAAATTTCTTTTGTTGTTTAAGTTGTGCAATCTCACATCAGATGAAATGTAAATATACTAAAGAAAAAGAAAAGTATCATTCTAATCCAAAACTTTGCAAGTGTTGTGGAAATATCATTCCATACGAAGATATATCTTCCAAATTGTTTTGTAATCAATCTTGTGCGGCGACATTTAATAATAAGAACAAAAAAAACAAGATTGTAAAGTGTTGCAAAAATTGTGGCAAATCTAATATAAAATCTATATACTGCTCACAGTCGTGTCAGAGTAAACTAACTTATACAAAAATAATGGACCAGATTAAATCGGGTAATTATCCATTTAAACGAAACAAACCGTATAAAGAATATTTAATATCAAAACAAGGACACAAATGTCAGATGTGTTCATTTACTGAATGGGGAAATAAACCTATTCTTTTGATACTAGATCATGTAGATGGAAATAGTGATAATTTTAACTTGGACAATTTACGAGTTATATGTAGCAATTGTGATACGTTGACTTCTACATATAAAGGAAGAAACAAAGGCAAAGGAAGGTTTTCTAGAAAACAAAGATATCACGATGGTAAAAGTTTTTAATTTTCGAGAGTATCGGTAGATGACCGAAGTTGATGCGTTCCATCAGACTCTCACAATATGGACGTGGCAGACAAGAAATGCAGCAGTCTCCAAAACTGCCCAATGTGGGAGCGTTACCCACCGTCCATGCCAATTTCCAAATACATTAGATGAAGGCAACGACCGTAGCTTAACTGGTAAAGCAACCGCACGAATAAGCGGGAGTCATTCAGTTCGAATCTGAATCAACTGTTGAAGTAGTAACTAATGTATTGACACTGATAGACATTGAAAATTATAGTCTGACGAGACTGTGATTAGTAAGTGGAACAATTGTGAAATCCAGTAAACATTTTATATATAAATAAAACTTGATCCGTTTGTATTAAAAAATATATAACCGAATATTTTTTTATATATAACAAAGTTATGATTGTAAAAATTGATATTGATTATCCGAATTGCGGACTTGGAGATACTATTTGTATTCTACCTTATGTAGAAATGTATCGTCAAACAACCAACAATGAAGTTTGGTTTAAAACAAGATTTTCTATGATAAAGGAGTTGGTGGTTAACACGTATCCTTTAATTAAGTTTGGTGACCCTGATACATTTGATAAAATAATAGTAATTAAATTTAATCATGATGTACCGATGCAAAAATCGGCGGCTGACCGCTTAGGATTACCTAACGTGATACTTGATCCTAAATTTGATGTGATTAATAAACCACGTAACATTAAGCAGAAGTATGTAACATTATCAATGCAATCTTCGTTACAAAATCGTTATTGGAACTATAAAGATGGATGGGATATTTTGATTAAAGAACTGAACACCAAGTATAAATTGAGTGTGGTTTGTATTGACAAGTTTTCAAATTTTGGTAACGGAAAAACGTTTAATGAAACGCCTAGAAAAGCTATTAATAGAACCGGAGTTGAATTAAAAGATGCAATTAATTATATAGAGCATGCTGAATTTCATATTGGGTTGAGTAGTGGTTTATCGTGGGTAGCACATGCTGTTGGAAAACCGGTGGTAATCATGAAGAGTGCAACTGAAGATTGGTTTGAATTTCAAGGCAATATGATTACTGTAAATAATGAATCTGTGTGTCATGGTTGTCTTAATCGTAGAGAAATAAATCGAGAAGAACTTGGTACATGGAATTTTTGTCCAGAACATTCTGGAACAAATCGTATGTTTGAATGTAGCAAAAGCATTACTCCAAAAATGTTTTTGGATAAGATGCAACCATTGTTAAAGAATTATATTTAATTCCCCTGTAGTGTCAAAGTAGCACGGTTGGCTGTTAACCAACTTGTGAAGGTGCGAGTCCTTCTGGGGGAGCCAATTTTATTCGGTGTCAGCAGACTCACGATGCTGAAGAAAGACATATCAATTGCAAGTGATGTGGTCGTGGAGAGTGAGTGGGTTGATCTACAACACGATATCTGACTGTAGGTTATAATTAGATTGTGTAAGTCATCCCGTAACCCAACATCGAATAGCCATCTTCTGAAGTGACTAATGCCGTTCTACCTGTGCATAGGTGAGGATAACTAGAACGTAACGGTGAAAGAAGAACCTCAGTCACCGTCATATGGTGAAACAAACATATGACGTTAAATTTTCAATAGTTTTATATGATGTATGATATATGCTGATTAAGGGTTAGGCAGTTGATCAAATTGCAATAGTATGAACATAAAGTGCCTTAAGAAATTTAAATAATTTCATTGTTCATTATACATTATATAATTTTTCGGGGTATTATACTGATAAAGACGCAGAACGGTCTGTAAAACCGTTGCCTTCGGGCTGGGTAGGAGCATTACCTACATACCCCACCAAATTTACGGCACTTCTTAGCTGGAGTGCCAGAGTAGTTATCGGTAAATTGTGTGAGGGTAAGCTTTTAGAGTAGCACAAATACTTACTAAATGTACGTCGTCGAGACTGATGAATTAATGAAGCTATAACATACGCCTCCGTTGGAGGATTAATAACTATTTATATGGTATATGATTAAGTTAAAAGATTTGTTGACTGAAAACTCTGCGGAGAAATATTATGTCCGTTTTGGTGATATTCCGTCTGGAGGATTATCAACCAATTGGTTCAAGACTGAAAAAGAAAAGGGAGTTAGTGTTTATGAAGTAAAATGGATTCCTAGTAAAAACAAGTGGTTTATTGTGGTAAATTCTGATGAAGGAATTGATACATTAATTTCTTTAGCTGGAGATTTTCAAGTTGGTAGAGGACGGCCAATTTACCTTATAAAAGCTGTACCGACTAAATATTATGGCGCGGATGATGAACCATTATTAGACTCCTCTTCATTAAAAATTGTGAAGAAATTAGATCCCACTGAACTTTGGAATCATGAATTAGGCGATGAATGGCATATAGGGTAAAATATTATTTGATTTTGACAGGTGCTAGTGCGCAGGGCGTGGTAAAGGAGCAGGCGACTCTGTTCCGAAAAGGTTCGATTCCTTTGACTTGTCAATTACTTTAATGGCTCAGTAGCTCCAATGTAGAGCAGAAGTCTGAAGAACTTCGTGTTGTCAGTTCAAGTCTGACCTGAGCCACCATTTTTTCTGAACTAGGCGAAGGCAACGCTATACTCCGGTATCAACTATCCAAGTGAAAGCCCTTGAATGTGGCCAGACGGTTAATTTGGGAATACGGAGAGTGGGTGCAGCTACCACTCATATAAAGTTGATTTGTTCAGAATATTTTTTAATGCAAGTGAAGCTATCAAAGAACGGGCAACCGGCTCTTAACCGGACTATTCGTGTGGGAGCGTTACCCACCACTTGCACCAATTTTGGCCATATAAAGTAATAGTAACCTAACCCTCTGTCTAAGGGAAGTCCGGGGAGCATAACCCCGTATGGTCGCATTTCAATTGTCTCTTAGCTTAAAAGTAAAGCCCACAACTGATAATTGTGAGACGACGGAGCATTACCGTCAGAGACAACCATTTTTGTTAGTAAGTGTTGGGTTCAATTCCCTTTACTCAGTGATCACTGGTGAGAACATAACTACTAACAAATTCAATATGGATCAGTATTGGCCACGCCTTCTAAGCGATAGGTGCATAATTGGACAAATGTGGGTTCGACTCCCACCTGATCCACCAAATTTATAAAATAAACGAAACTATTTGCTCTATACAACATATTTATTTAGATATGATGAAATGTAAATGGTGTTTGCTTTATTTTGATTTAAATGATAAACCTAAAGGATGGGCAGCTGCGCACACAAGATGGTGTGATCAAAATCCAAAAAAACAAGAGTATATAGATAAACTAAAATCAACAAATAGAACACATTTAATGTGTGAGTCAAAAAAAATAAGTGGGAAGACAAATCAATTCACAAAAGCAAAAATAAACGGATTTACTTTAATAAGTAAATTAAAAGGTAGAGAAAATATTGCTGCAAAAGGAAAGAAACATTCAGTTCAAAGTAAACTGAATATGAGCAAAGGATCTTTAAAATCAACACATAGAAGATTACGCAGAGGTATTATACAATATAAAGGAATAACACTTGATTCTAGTTGGGAATTAGAATTAGCTAAAAGATTGGATGATTTAAATATTAAATGGAATAGACCTGATCCATTAAAGTGGAAAGACTCCAATGGTTTCGAACACAATTATTTTCCGGATTTTTATTTGGTAGATCATAATCTATATTTAGATCCAAAAAATCCGGGAGCATATAAAGTTCAAAAATCAAAAATTGATATATTACTTAATACTTACAATAATATTGTGATCTTAAAAACTTTGGAAGAATGTAAAAATTTTAGAATTTAAATGCTGCCGTAGCTCAAATGGATTAGAGCATCTGACTACGAATCAGAAGGTTGTAGGTTCGACTCCTACCGGCAGTACCAATTCTTCATAATAACATGAGAATGTGATATATTTATAGTAATATGATTAAATTGGTATCTATAATCAAAAACATTATTTTAGAAAATATAAAAAGCACGGAATTTGAACAATGGTTTAGTGGTAGTAAAATTGTAGATAATATGGGAAATCCACTACGAGTGTATCACGGAACCAATAAAGCCTTTTCAATTTTTAAATTATCACCAGAAGGTGTTCTTGGAAAAGGTATATATTTAACACCGGATCCAGAACGAGCAAGTGAGTATTCTTATGAATCTGCTTTTGGAGATCGTCGAGGTGAAGGTAACAATGTAATACCACTATATGTTTCTATTAAAAATCCATTGATTGTTCACGAAGATTCAAAATACAACAATCCATCTGTTGACGCGTTGGTTGCACTTGGAGTTGATCGTGAAAAAGCTGTAAATGTTGTAGATAAAGCATTTGAAGAAAAAGGAAATTTAACTGGTCAAATATATAAGAAAGCACAAATGCAAGGACACGATGGAATTGTTCTTTATAGAGACAATAAAATTTTTGAAATTGTAGCGTTTCGTTCAAATCAACTAAAATCAGCGATAACAAATAAAAATTATAGTTTTGATCCTGATATAACCAAAGAAACTTTAAAATAATTTAATGGTGTATGTAGCATAACTGGTTTAATGCCCCAGATTGTGAGTCTGGCAGATACGGGTTCGAATCCCGCCGTACACCCCATTTTATTAATGCACGATGACGGAGCTAGAGAACTGAGATGTCTGCAAAACATCGTTGTATGAAAATACATATGCAAGGAGCGTAACCTTGATCGTGCTCCAAAATTAATTGACATCTTACTAAAAATTGTGACGGTTTTGTTACGAAATAATAGTTATGTTTGTATGAGTTCTAATTCCTATAAGAAGTATCTTAAAATTCGTGACGAAATTCTCAAACACAAGTGGATAGAATCTGAAAAAGCCATGAAAGATATAGGATTTGAACAGGCGTTGATTGACTGGATTAACAAACACCACCCTACGTGGAAAAGAGAAAATTGTGGTTGACATAATCCATATTTGAGTATAGGATATATCCACAATGAAAGTTTTACTTCAAATAACAATCGGTCTGATAATTTACTGGTCCATCGTTTGGATGATCTGTAGATTTTGTGGACTGAATACCAAGTGTGAAGACAACACTCATGATGATCTTTGATCAAACGCGTTCGTAGCTCAGCGGCAAGAGCAGTGGCCTTTTAAGCCATTGGTCGTGGGTTCGAATCCCACCGGACGCACCAATTTAAATTGAAAAAGTTGTAGCGAATGGCATAGCGGGCGGTCAGTACCCAAAGTTGTAGACATGGGAAAATCTGCCAGTTAACGATATAACTACGAATAGACGTTAACTTATGTGGGTTCGAATCCCATCAACTTTTTCAATCGATTTTTTGTGTTGACAAGTTCAACATTCTATGTATACTCGTTAGTATATTAGTTCTTTAACAATTTAAGATAGTGGCGGAACAACCTTCCTTATAGGGGTAACGCACAATGGTGATGAAGAGTCATTATTGGTTGGAGTAATAATATGTAGTGTAAGTCTATGGAGGATTGTGGGTCGTACAACCTATAATCCAAGCGTAACGACATCGTAGCTAAATATATATGATATATCGTAGGTCGTTGTGGGAAACCAATCCCATCAATTATTAACATAGAGAGTAATTAACTTTATGGATTGTGGATGAATAACATAGCATATTGTGAAACTTGGAGGTAATCATTAGTCCTTCCTATTTGTATTTAATGCGGGTCAGATGTAACTAGAGCATGCTCACATTCCAGTGAGTTGGTGAGGTGCGATTCCTCAGACCTGCTCCAATTTTAACGGTCCATTAGTCTAGTGGTTATGACACTGCCCTTTCACGGCGGGGACAAGAGTTCGATTCTCTTATGGACTACCATTTTTAGAGTATGGAAGTTCTCTTAAAAAACTTCTTGGTTGCGGGGTTAGCAAATGGTATACTCTGTTTGTTGGGTGGATAGAGTATTCAATAGATACACCCAACACAATTTTTACGGTTCTTTTGATAATTTTAGTTGGTGGAAAATAGAGTATCAGATTGATGGAACGCTGAAAATCGTACAAACCTGAGAAAAAAATGATAATTGTGAGTCAATAAAAAACGCTAGTTCGTTGAAATAAACCTCCGTGTATTATCGAAACCAACACAATTTAATAGCTGGCGGCAGGTTAGATCTGGGGGTGGCTCATAACCATTCATTAAGTAGGTGCGATTCCTACGCTTCAGCAACCATTTTAATTGGAGCGCTTTCAGCAAAGAAACAGGTTTCATAAGCCAGTTTAAGTGGGGGCAGCACCCACCGTTCCAACCATTTACGCCCGGAGAATACCCGATTAATAGGACACTTGAGTTGGTTCCCCACCAGAGGATTAAAGCGCCAATTAAAAGACCGGCGACAATTTTAGTTTTTTGAAATTTTAACTTTGGTGTAAATAAAATGTATTCTTGATTGGCTCTCTAATATATATTAGATATGACTAAAGAAGAATACTATTTAAATCCAAATAAATGTAAAGTTTGTAATTCTATAATAGAATATAACTCTAGAGCTAGAGTAAGAAACAGAAAATATTGTAATTTACAATGCTCTGGAAAATCAAAAATTCAATTATCTATTGAAGAATATGAAAAAAATCCATTAAAATGTTGTGAATGTAATCAAATAGTTTTATTTTCTAAAAAAAGAAAACGAAAAAGCGTACATTTTTGTGGCAACAAGTGTGCGGCAATTTATAGAGGTAGAAACTTTAAGTTAAGTGAGGCTGGACTAAAAAGTTTAATAGAAAAACATAAGGTAATACAAAAAAAAGTTTGGACTAAAGAAAAAAGATTAGAACATTCATTAAAAATGAAGAAAGCAGTGAATGACAATCCTGATTCTTATTCTAGTAAAAATGTTTGTGGTAGAGTTAAAACAATTAAGACTATAGATAGTCTAGGCAATGAAACTAGTTGTCTTGGTAAATGGGAACTATTAGTAATAGATTTTTTAAACAAAAACAATATAAGATGGACAAATAAGATTGATGAAAATTTCCAATATTATTGGAATGGGTCTTACCACAGATATTTTCCAGACTTTAAATTGTTAGATTATGATAATGTCTTTATTGAAGTTAAGGGATATGAAAGAGATAGAGACAAAGCTAAGTGGGAACAATTTCCACATAAACTAATAATTATAAAAAAAGAAGAAATTGAAAAATTAAAAACAAATAAATTTCACTTGACTTTTGAAAAGTTGGCAGTATAGTTAGTATATAAGATTTGATGTTTTTTAAAAAAACTTTAGTGGTCCTGTAGCTCAACAGAGCAGAGCAATCAGTTTATAACTGATAGGTTATGGGTTCGAAGCCCATTGGGACCACCAAATTTATGGCTATGTGATGGAATGGCAGACATCCGGTTCTCAAAAAACCGTGCAGAAATGCGTGCTGGTTCAAGTCCAGCCATAGCCACCATTTTCTGAAAAACTTGTTTGACAAGTAAGTAAGATGTGGTAAGATAAAAGAGTAGTAAGTGATAGTTCTTTAAAAATTTTAAAAAATGCCACCGTGATGAAATTGGCAGACATAAGGGACTCAATGTTGTAATGACAATGCGGGTCCATACAATGGAAACATTGTATGAGTATGGTGTAAATTCGGTGAACGGGTAACAATGACAGATTTCAAAAGAATCTGCAATATGTAAATATATGTCCCCAACGCCGAGCCAAGCTGTAGAAATACAGAAGGTGTAGAGACTATAATCACCTATCTAAAGTTGTGTAGAACGGATAGTTTCAACTATCGTAATCACACACAAATATGATAAAGGCATAGTCCAGACCACAAACAAAATTAGTTCGCAAGACGGGTATCAAACTTCTCAATGCTGTTATATGGCGAGAATAAGGGTATTTTTTAATTTTGGTAGTGAACACTATAGTGGTAGGTAAAATCCCTCGGCCCATAAAGCCATGCCGGTTCAAGTCCGGCCGGTGGTACCAATTTAAAAAGCCAAACATTAAGTTGTTTGGCTTTTTTTGTGCGTATATGTGGTCTAAAAAAACGTGGGGTTTGAAAAAAGTTAATAATATGTATCAGTGGAAAAAGTCGTTGACAATTATGTTGTTTGACGGTATATTGTCCATATACATGATTGAGTGTGAATCTTTTGGTTCATATTAGTCTATAACAAACTTAATGAGTGTTAAGGTAGTTATAAAAAATGTAGTAACGAAAGAAAATAAAATATGAAGAAGATTGTATCATTGTTGGCAGTTCTTTTTGCTGCCATTTCGCTTAATGGAGCTGACACTACGAGTGTAGGTGTTGACGCTGGATATAACAATAACTATATTGTTAACGGTGTATCTGTTGCTAAGGACTCTGGATATGCAGGACTCAATGCGTTTAAGTCGTTGAAGTATGCTGATGTATATGCTGGAACAGTTCTTGTTGCGGATGGATCAAATGACCAATCACATTGGTTGTTTGGTGCTGGAAAGAATCTTTATACTATTAAGGATTTTACCGCACGTGCCGATGCGTCAGTGCAACGTCATCAAACATCATCAATTGGCATTGTTAACTCCACTGAGTTTGGTGTTAAGTTGTCTGTACCAAACAAGTGGGTAACTCCATATGTTCGTGGTGCTTTCAACGTTGAGTTGGAACAGAACGGATACTTTTTTGGAGCCGAACGTGCCCAGAAGTTGCTTTGGGGAACTGTTGTTACTCCATCCGTCGAGTGGGGCAAGTCAACCTCGTATGAGGCATATAACGTTAAGGCAACTTTGACCCGTCCGGTTACTTTTGCTTGGGGAACAGTTACTCCTTATGCTGAAGTTGGTTTGTATAATAACAATGTATTTGATAATGGTCCTAAGGTTTACGCATTGACTCGTTTTGATAACGATGTTGTTTATAGTGCTGGACTTAAGTTGAGCTTCTAATAGTTTAAGTTAAAAATTGACAAATAACCGGCGATGATGTAATGTCATTGCCGGTTAATTATTTATAGACACAAATATATGGCACACTTCATTAAACTAAATGTACTTGATCCTAGTCACGATGGTAATACAAAGCAACGTGAGTATAATCCAAATTTGATTAATTTGGACATGGTGGTTAATATAGAACCATCTAAGGTTCATAGTTTGATCTTTGTTAAGAATCGACACGAACCAATTCGTGTTAGAGAATCGCTTGATGAAATTTTAAAACTTAGCAGCAATTGTTGTGACAAGCCACGGTTGAATGGATAATTACCAAATCCATCCAATTTGATATTCATCAAAATACGGAGTTTTATTGATGTCATTCATATACTCCGCAATATATTTTCCTTTTCCTCTTCCGTGATCGTGATCATCAACTACGATTAAAGTACCGGATTTTAGTTTTGGTTGTATAGATAACAGTTCTTTAAAATGATGTAATGCACTTGGATGTGGATTATTCCAATCCACATCATATGAATCTAAATATAATAAATCGATTGAGGGCAAATTTGAATTATTGGAAATAGAATTTAATGCAATGACACTATCTGAACAAAGTATTGTAGATTTACTACTCAATAATGGAGCAGTAAAATCACATTTATTTTGATCTATATCAATGGATATTAACATTCCAGATTTTTTAAAAAAATGTAGATATTCATCAAACAATAAAGTGCTATGACCATCACCTGTATAATTGTCTATCATTCGACTGATGCCGGTTTCAACAATTAATGGAGAACTGATATTATCAAGATATCTGAACATTTTTTTGAAAGTAGAAAACCTGTGTGACAAACCTTGATAATTTTCAAAATATTCATCGTGTGACATATTTGATTTTATATTATTATTTTGATTTTGTTTATAATATTCGTGATAGTTCATGTAGTATTATATAGTTTTTAAATTCAAATATCGTTTTAATATTTTTTATTGATAGTTAGTTTTGTATGAATACAAACTCCAAAATATATGTAGCTGGTCATAATGGAATGGTGGGATCTGCAATATGGAGATCGTTGATTAAAAAAGGATACACAAATATATCGGGGGTTCGAAGTAACTTTTTGAACTTAATTAATCAACATGAAGTTAATTCCTTTTTCGACGTAACAAAACCCGAGTATGTTATTATTGCTGCCGCACATGTTGGTGGAATTGTTGCAAATAGTACATACCCAGCTGAATTTATATACAACAATCTTCAAATTCAAAATAATATCATTGATGCTTCGTATAGACATGGTGTTAAAAAACTATTGTTTTTAGGAAGTAGTTGTATTTATCCCAAGTTAGCAGAACAACCTATTAAAGAAGAATATCTATTGACCGGTCAATTAGAGACTACAAATCAATGGTATGCAATTGCAAAAATTGCAGGAATAAAAACATGTCAAGCATATCGTGAACAATATGGATGTGATTTTATTAGTGCAATGCCATGTAATTTGTACGGTAACAATGACAATTTTGATCTTAACAGTTCACATGTATTACCAGCGTTAATTAGAAAGTTTCATGAAGCAAAGATTTACAATAAGCCACAAGTTGTTTGTTGGGGAACCGGTAGTCCACTAAGAGAGTTTTTGTATGTCGATGATTTGGCCGAAGCATGTGTATTCTTGATGGAAAACTACAGCGAATCTAATCATATCAACGTCGGATATGGCGATGACATTACTATTAAACAAGCATCTGAGATTGTATGTGATGTTGTAGGATATGAAGGTGAAATTGTTTGGGATACATCAAAACCAGATGGAACTCCACGAAAAGTTATGGATAGTTCTCGTATCAAAAATATGGGATGGAAGCCAACAACAACATTACGTGACGGATTAGAAAAAACTTACTATTGGTTCAAAAATAATGTACGTTTGTAAAATTTGATGATATGTATTGTCAGAATGAATATTTCATCCGTACAGTCAAGTGTAGCCAATGGACAACCAAGTCCATCACTACTCCCTAGCGCAAGCTAAACTAGACTAACGGTAAGAATTGCTTAAATAACAAACCGTTGGTCCAAAAGGCCAACGGTTTTTTGTTTGATAAAGTTCATTGACATTTTGAGATTTAGTGTTAGTATGTATGAACGGTTGAGATGCACGGTTAGCTCAGTGGTAGAGTAGCAGCCTTACACGCTGTTTGTCGGGGGTTCAAATCCCTCACCGTGTACCAATTTTAATACTAAATTTTATATGGAAAATAACGTTGACAAAGATACTCAATACGAGTATGTTAGAAACAAGATGATGACTGAAAATTATCCGTTGTACGCTTACTACACAGCAATTCAAACGGTTGCCGATAGTATTCTCCCTAAACCGGAGACTCGGTACTTGGATATTCTTGGTATTGAGTAATTGTTGGTATGGGCTTGAAACTCTATCTGGTGTGCCCTTAAACACTTGATCGGTCACTGGGTGTTATGCTGAAATACAGAACCCATCTGGCGATAATGACATAAAGTATATAACAATTTTTAAATGGGTGGTTAGCTCAGTTGATAGAGCATTTGCTTTACACGCAAAATGTCATAGGTTTAAATCCTATACCACCTACCATTTTAATCGGAGTGTAGTCCGTAAATAGGGGCGGGCCAGTTTTGGGAACTGGATCGAAAGACCTGTAGGTGCAAGTCCTATCACTCCGACCACTTTTTAATTAGTTTAAATCATAAAAGTCTGACTTTGAAAAATTTCAATACTATTTATTAATATATGAATAAAATTGAAAAAGAAATAAGTAGTAATATTGATAGATTTAAGTTAGTTGTAGATGAAAGCAATGGAACCGGAGACATTTGCCGTAAATATAATTTTTGTGACAATGGTAAATCAAGAAATTTAATAAAAAAATATATTTATGATTTGAATTTAAATACAAATCATTTTGGTTTAAAAAGTCATCCAAAAAAAAAGTATAAGACAATAAATAAAAAATGTCCTAATTGTCAAAAATTATTTGAAACATTAGAAAATCATCCTAGAGAAAAGAAAAGTTGCTCTTATAAATGTGCAAATAATTTCTTTAAAAAAGAATACACTGATGAACGGAAAAAACAAATTAGTGAATCTCTTAGAAAATATTATGAATCAAATGTTGGTAAGCAAACAATTATAGATAAAAAACAAAATATTGTTCTAAAAAAAGAATGTAAATTTTGTGGAGAATTGTTCCATCCAAAACAAAATAAAATAAAATATTGTTCCACATCGTGTACAAAAAAATGTCCTGATTATCGTAAAAAACTAAGTGATTCAACTAAACAACGAGTTATAAACGGAACTCATAATGGTTGGAATTCAAGAAATATAATTTCATATCCAGAACAATTTTTTATGGGTGTATTAATTAATAACAATATTTCATATCAACATAATAAACCCGTTGGAAAGTATTTTATAGATTTTGCTATTGTAGAAAAAAAAATAGCATTAGAGATTGATGGAAAGCAACATCAATATGAAAACAGAAAAAAATCTGATGAAATAAAAGATAAGTTTTTAACAGAAAATGGATGGAAAGTTTATAGGATTTCTTGGAAATCAATTAACAATGAACTTGGTAAACTTTATATTAAAGATGAAATAAATAAATTTTTAGAAGTTTATAACGGGCGTATGGTGAAATGGCAGACACGTGAGTCTTAGGAACTCATGGAGAAATCCGTGTAGGTTCAAGTCCTACTACGCCCACCAAATTTGCTAGTTTGAACGTAACCACAATACGGTGGACGAGGAGATAGACTCCGCTTAGACTCATAGAGAAATCTATGAAGGCGGCTTCAAACGGTAATCAATTTAAACAAGGTAATTAATATTAATAAGTCTGACGTTAGGTATAATGATCTGATATTTATTGACAGAGAAATATACCCATGTCAAACACTTATTCATACAAAACTTGTAAAGTATGTGGAATTACTAAACGAAGTAACGCGCGTAAAGGGTATTGTAGTAATACTTGTTATGCTGTACATCAAAGAAAAATTAAAGTTGATAAATGGTTGAATGGAGAACATGACGGTATGAGAGGAAAGACTTCAACCGCTAAATGGATCAAACAATATTTGATAGAACAACGTGGACATCAATGTGAATGTTGTAAAAACACAATGTGGATGAACAAACAAATATTGTTAGAATTGGAACATGTAGATGGTAATTTTAAAAACAACAAAATAGATAATTTGAAACTTTTGTGTCTTAATTGTCATGGAATGACATCAACATATAGAGCAAAAAATAAAGTTGGAAGACCAAGAGAAAAATATTACAGAGAACTTTAACGGTAGGATGGCAGAGTGGTTTATTGCATCGCTCTTGAAAAGCGAAGGGGTCTCAAAGCCTCCGGGGGTTCAAATCCCTCTTCTACCGCCATTTTTTGAAAATTCACGGTTGGGTGGCAGAGTGGTCTAATGCAGAGCTTTGCTAAAGCTCCGGGGTTTAAAAGCCCCCGAAGGTTCAAATCCTTCCCCAACCGCCACTTTACGGGCCAGTAGCTCATTTGGTAGAGCGTCTGCTTTGCAAGCAGAATGTGGCAGGTTCGAATCCTGTCTGGTCCACCAGTTTTACAACGCGGGTATAGCTCAACGGTAGAGTGCCAGTCTTCCAAACTGGCTATGCGGGTTCGATTCCCGCTACCCGCTCCAATTTTAATTGCCCGATGGTGTAATGGTAGCACAAGAGACTTTGACTCTCTTTGTATTGGTTCAAATCCAGTTCGGGCAACCACTTTATATATGTCGGTTAAGGGTGTAATTTTAGAGAAATTGTAATGAGTGATCATCAGTTACAGGAGTAAAAACTAGTGATCGAAAGATCCGTTCATCAAACACCGACAACAATTTATTCGGGGTGTATTGTCAATTAGGAGACGGCCTGATCTGGAGTCAGGAAGCTGCAGGTGCAAGTCCTGTCACCCCGACCATTTTATATGCTAGCTGCAATCTGGTGAGAACGTTGGCTTAGGATTGAACCTAAGTTATCAGCGGTGATGGGTTCGATTCCCATAGTTTGCGCCGTTTTTATACCAGACAATGGTAGAGGTTTGAACTTGGCTAGGTCCGAAACAATAACCAACGGCTGTGTTCGGCTAATAATCTGTGGGTTAAATATGCCCATAAAACCGTCAAGGTGTCTGGGATAAATTTTTGCTTTTGATCGTTAGTGATATAGAATTATAAAACATCTCCGGTTTGTGGAGAAGAAGGGTGAAGTTGACGCTAGATAGACGTTGGAACAATAGTGAAATCCTCGTATATTCGCACCCCACGGTCATCCAATTTTTGTTTTTTGATTTGATTTGATTTATACTATGTATTTGTAGATATGGGCTGTTAGTGATAGTGGTAGCACAGGAGCTTTGCAAGCTTTAGGGAAGAGTTCGATTCTCTTACGGTCCACCAAATTTTAACTATAGATGAAACAGAATAACCTAAATGAAAAGTATAGAGGTGTAAACAATTTCACACCTGATGAATTGGTTTATTATCTCAAAAAGGGTTATAATGCTTCGGATCTGGCAAAACTGTTTAAAACAACAACTAATGTAATTGAAAAAGCGTTAGTTGAGTATGAAATTGATCCACCTCACGTAACTACTAAAGAGGTGTTAGATTTATATAGAGCTGGTACGCCAACAGCTTTGATTGCTGATAAGTTAAATATTACTCCATTAGCTGTATTTTACAAACTAGTAAAAAGCAGAAAAGTAAGTTTTAAGAAAAAATAAAGTTTATCGTAAAACAAATACTATATATTGTTAACCAGAGCGCGGGTATGATGTAGTGGTAGCCTACAACCTTGCCAAGGTCGATGTGAGGGTTCGATTCCCTCTACCCGCTCCACTTTTGTAAAATAGTTATATGTCTGAAAGGATTGCTGCAATATCAATTGTTTATGAGAAACAAAAACTATCATCATATAAGATGATTGAATCGTTTCGAAAACACAATCCTGATTCTACTATTCTTGTAATACCGGATGGTCAGGTGGATGGAATTCAAGATATATGTAATCAATATGGCTGTGAATTTATAGACACACATGAAAAAATCGGATATCCAGCATCAACTGATATTAATGTTCCCATAACATTTTTACATAGATTTTTTCAATCTTCATTACGTCTTAAAGAGAAGTATTTTATTAATCTTGAGCCGGACTGTTTAGTTACTGGTAACATTACGATTCCATATGAGAATTATGATTGTATTGTTAATCAAGATCCAACGTTGCAATGGATTTTTTATTTTAGAGGAAATAAACAAATACAATCATTGATTATACCCGAAGTTATTTCATTTCACAAAAATGAAGGTGTATACAGAGAACCGATACATGATAAAATTATGGGTGGTGGTGGAGATATATACAATATGAATTTTGTACGTACTATTTATAATGAATGGGACAAATTTATTGAGAGATCACATATCTTAAACTATATTTACAAAAAGCATATAGAAAACTTTGTATGGTATCAGGATTATTTATTGTCATTACAACTTCCTTTTTATGGACAGTCCAAGTATGGTGGATCATGTGATTACATAAACAATCTTAGTGATTTAGATTTAAAAAATAAAGTTGCACATCCATACAAACAACATTATATCTGATATTTATTTGTGTTTTATAACCCCGACTAGTTTCGGGATTTTTATTGCGGATCAAAGTCAATATAACTGTCAATAACAAGACAGTTATTTTTTTCGGGATCAATATAACCCTCGTCGGTCAGATATTTGATCATATGTTCACGACATGATTCATCTTCGTACAAATCACATTTTTCTGGATGACGTAGTACAACGAATCGATCTGCCCAGATTGTGATACGATGGTTATGAATATTTATATCGTGAAAATTTACTTCTTCCATATGATAATACATATGTATCTTTGTTATGAGTAACATTAAAATATCAAAGCCAGACGCACAAAAGAAGGTATACGAACTTACTGAAAAACTACTACATACCAAGAAGGATTTTAAGGATGTAGCAGCTGGATACAAGGAGCGTATTAAGGAATTGGAAAATGAAATCAAAGCGGTTGTAGAGGATGTATGTGGGGTGCCTATATCATCGAATGATAATGATGTGGAAGAATGAGATGAGAACAAAAAACAAAAAAGAAAACAAAGTTAAAAAATCAAAAAAGTCCCAATCATTAAATGATGTAGGGTATAGTAAATATTACAAATGTGTACAACGGATTGTAAGTAAAAAATCAAATATAGAACATTGGACATTTCAGGAAGTTGATAATGACCATAAAGTGGATCAATTTACTATAAAGGGTACCAGAGTATTAGTTGCGAGTTATCCGGATTTTTACAAAATTTTCGTTTATAAAACTCACGTATCTGGAGAGCCAAGTTGGCCAAATGGTGGTGTCACTGTATATAATGCCACATATGAAATAATGCAATCTTTTTATTATGACAGCGTAGCAATTCACCCTGATGGCGGATCGTATAAATTTCAAACGTAATCAGAGAAAATCACAGCTGTTAGTAAAAAAAACGTTGACGTAGAGAAGTTTTGTGATATGATGATCTTGTAAGTCGTAGTGCAAATATAAACATTAATAATTAGATACACATATGGAAAATAAAAAGTATGTAGTTGTTCGAAACGGTGTACGTGTTTCGGATCAAGAGTATGATACTCACGCCGATGCAACTGAGGAATTCAGTCATTGGACCTCGGTTATCAAACGTTGGCCTGACGGGTCAGTGGTTGAAGTTGTAGTAAAGGATGACAAGAAGCATCGTATTTGGTAAAATTTATGGGACTACGTGAACAAATTAAGAACGCTGAATCTGAGGCGGAAATCAATGTATTGCTTTCAAAGGGAAATGCATTTGAGTATGCCTCAAATAAAACCAAAAATGCTTGGAAGTCTACTGCCAAGTTTCGAATGATGAAATTTAACAATTCAATTCCAGTACAATCTGATACTGCACAAACTGATCTAGATCTTAGTGTGAAGAAGAAGACGAAGACGAAAAACAATAGCAAAAAGAAGTAAATAATTAAGTAAAAACTACGATTTATAAACGCCATCATACGATGGCGTTTTTTATTGTCTTAATCTAACTTGTAAAGATATTTATAAGTGTTATATGGCAATAAAAGAAAAATACAAGCCATTTGTGTTACCGTCTGACTTCAAAGAATTGGAGTCGTATGTTAAATTATATAAAACCGATTTAACGGAACGGGTTATTTCTTCTATTGAATTTGCTATCAAAAAAAATCTACCAATGGTAGAGGTTTTCAATTTTAAAAATTCTGATTTTGTAATTACTATTTCCAGAGAGGCTTTTCTGGATAACATACAAAACGTTTATAATTTTTACATACAAGAAGAAAAATACGAATTGTGTAAAAGAGTAAAACAAATCGAATTGTTACTAGACAGTACTAACAAACCAAAAAAACTGAATGAAAAAAAACAAGAATAAAGTTGGCGTAGATAAGAGTCCTGTTGTTCCACAAAAAAATAAAATCAAGAATGAAATTGACATATATCAACGTGAATTAACAATTAAACAAAAACAGTTTTTAGATACTGCGTTAGATAAAACCACAAAGATAATGTTTGTTAGTGGACCTGCTGGTACCTCAAAAACATATATGTCGATTTTAGCAGCATTAACTTTAATGAATCAAAAAAGAGTGAGTGATTTGTTATATTTGAGAAGTGCTGTAGAAAGTTCAGATAGTAAACTTGGTTTTTTGCCGGGAGAAGCAAATGAAAAGATGGCGCCATATATTCAACCGTTGTTAGAAAAGTTGTCAGAATTAACTAATAAAGCAACTATTGATTCTCTTCAAAAGGAAGAACGTCTTGAAAGTATTCCGATTGGATTTTTAAGAGGATTAAATTGGAATGCTAGATGTATTGTTGCTGACGAAGCTCAGAATATGACTTATAAAGAACTTATTACGTTAATAACACGTACTGGTGAGTTTAGTAAAGTTTTTATTTTAGGAGATCCTGATCAAAGTGATATTAATGGTAAAAGCGGATTTATTAAAATGATGAATGGATTTGATGATGTGGAAAGTAAAGAAAATGGAATTCAAACATTCAAGTTTGATGAGGATGATATTGTTCGAAGTGCTTTGGTTAAATTTATAATAAAAAAACTTAAGAAAATAACGGTGTAAGTTTTTTTATTATATTTATATTAGATATGACATCTCCTATCATTAATTCTATATCGCCAACAATCGGACCCTCAAATCAGTGGGTTTATTTATTTGGGTCTGGATTTGTAAAAGATGAAACGCAAGTATACTTCAACGCAATACAGTGTAATAATGTAATGGTATATTCGGAATCACAGTGTGGATTTCATCTTTCTGAAGATGCGTCTGGCATCGGAGTTTTCAAGGTAGTGACACCGGATGGAACATTTACTAGTCAAATTGAATATACTGTAGAATATCCAAAGTTACCGCCCACTATAACTTCAGTTCGTGTACATCCTGACCCCAATGTCAATTGGATATATGTTGATGGTACTGAATTTTCATATGGCCAAACTAATGTTTCATATAATTCAATAAGTAGAAATGCTATGGTTTATAGATTCAATCAATGTGGTTTTTCAAAAGAAAATTTATCTGATGTAATCAATTCCATTACATTAACCACACCAAACGGATCGTCTACGTTTCAAGTTAATCCTCCGTTATAATTTAATATCAAAATAAAAAATTGACGAATGCTCTTTTTTGGTATAGGATGTAGTTCATGACTAAATCTTATACTGAAAAAGAGCTTTTTGCTAATTACGAAAAATTTCTAAAACAACTCGAAAATTTCTTCACTGGTGATCGACTGAATAAGTTGAAACATCTATACAGTGAAAACGAGTATGGTTATCGTGCTATTATGGCACCTGCTAGTGCCAAGGAACATTATCATAATGCATATCCCGGTGGATATATGGATCATATTATGAATGTTTTGACCACTTCGTTTGGTGTTAAGAAGTTGTATGAAGCACGTGGAGGAACTATTGATTTCGAGGATGAGGAACTTGCGTTTGCTACAATTCATCACGATCTTGGAAAATTGGGCGATAAACAACAAGGTGAATATTATCTTATTCAAGAAAGTGAATGGCACCGAAAGAATAAGGGTGAAATTTATAAGTTTAACTCTGAATTGCAATATATGGATGTTACTGATCGTGCTTTGTTTATTCTTCAACAGTATGGAATTGTGTGTACTTGGAAGGAGACACTTGCGATTAAGCTATCAGATGGATTGTATCATGAAGCTAATAAATCGTATTTGATGTCATACAATCCAGATCATGAGTTGAAGACAAATTTGCCGAGGATTGTACATGTTGCTGACTATATATCATGTAGGTGTGAATATGATATGTGGAAGTTGCAAAACTAAGTTATGAATGAGGAATCAATTTTTGTACAAATAGCATCATATAGAGATCCAGAATTAGTTCCAACTATTCTGGACATGTTTGAAACGGCAGAAAATCCAGACAATTTACATGTTTGTATTTGTTGGCAACACGATGAATTTGAAAATTTGGATATTTTTAATACGTATCCAAACATTGAAATCATTGATGTGCCGTATCAAAAAAGTAAGGGTGCTTGTTGGGCAAGAAATTTGATTCAACGTCATTACAATGGCGAGAGATACACATTACAGATCGATTCACATCATAGATTTGTAAATGGATGGGATACGTCTTTAAAAGAAATGTATAGTCAGTGCGTAAGTATGGGAAGTAAAAAGCCCATACTTACCTCATACGTTCCTTCTTTCAATCCACTTAATCCCAAGGAAACGTATGAAAAGGTTCCTTGGCGTATGGATTTTTATGAATTTACAGACGAAGGCACTGTACTATTTGTACCCAACCAAATACAAGACTATGAAAAGTTTACATCTCCGATACCCGCGAGATTTTATTCTGCCCATTTTGCTTTTACAGATGGAAAGTTTTGTGAAGAAGTGTCACATGATCCGGAATATTATTTTTATGGTGAGGAAATTAGTATAACCGTAAGAGCGTTTACGCATGGATATGATTTGTATCATCCTCATAAGGTTATTATTTGGCACGAATATACAAGAGAAGCTAGAATTAAACACTGGGATGATCACGATTTAAATAAAAGTATTAAGATAGATAAATCGTGGTGGGAACGTGATGCGTCGTCACACAAAAGAAATAGAGTTTTGTTTGGAATAGATAATGACGAATCAATAATTATTTCTCCCAAATATCAAATGGGAACTCAAAGAAGTATTTCTGATTATGAAAGATACGCTGGAATAAACTTCAAAGATCAGACGATATCACTGTATACATTGAGTGGTAAATTTGCACCAACGCCTAATAATCAAAATTACGTGAGTGGAAAAACGAGTTCTGTTAGTATCAAAACACTTACAAAGACAGTATCAATTCCGTCAAAATTAATAAATCATCAAAATGTGAGTTTTATTAAATTAGATTTGTATAACAAAGATGATAAATTGATGATATCACAGTCAATTGACAAAAAGTTTATTTTGTCATTGTTAACCAAAATAGATCCCATTTCAATATCGATTAATTTTGATGCCATTGAAGAAACATCATATTATTGTAAGTTACACGTGTATGATTTATTTGATCGCATCATCATACAGTCTGTTATAGACATATAAAATATATTTAGATTTTTTTGATAATATACAATATATATTGCTTAGTAAGACAAAGTGTTTTACACTCTTAAGTCCAAAAGATTAAGAGATAATAGGTCCAAAAGGACTATTAACGAAAGGAAAATATATTATGAGTAGTCTAAATAAGTTTAGTAAAAACCCACTACGTGCGATTCATCGTGATGAATTCTTAACGCCATTTGACAAGATCTTTGATGAGTTCTTTGCCGCTAATGTGCCTAGTTTTACGCAAGATTTCGGTGTAGATTTTTTTGAAAAAGGATCATACCCAAAAGTCAATGTCATTGATTTTTCAGACAGAGTGGTAATTGAAGCGGAAATTCCCGGTCTTGATAAGACTGACGTAAATGTCGAACTGGAGGCTAATGTTTTGACTATTGTGGGTAATAAATTAGTAGTTCCGGATAAGGAACGAAGTGAGACTGGTACATATATACGCCGTGAGTTGAAACGTTCAAGTTTCCGTCGTAGTTTTACTTTGGGAGACAATATATCCAAAGAAAAGGTAGAGGCTGAATTTCAAAATGGTATGTTAACTATTACATTACCTAAGGTTAAACCAGTTAAACCGGACGTAAAAAAGATTACAGTTAAGTAAATATATAACCCTCATCTCAATAGATGGGGGTTTTTTATTTTATTCTATATTTATAGCCATGAACAGAAACTTATTCAATTTCAATTTGTTACTTGGGTTTTCCGCACTATTCATAGCTGGATGTGCCGCTTTTTTCTCTATATGGGGAATAGGATTGTTATTTTCAGGTGCTTCGATTGCATCAATGGTAATGGCATCATCACTTGAACTTGGTAAATTAGTAGCCACATCTTTTTTATATAGATATTGGAATCAATCCAAGTGGATATTGAAGTCGTATTTATGTGGAGCGGTATTTATTCTAATGTTGATTACATCTTTAGGTATTTTTGGATATCTTACTAGTGCATATCAACAGTCTTCTATTAAATACAGTATGATGATGGATACCATTAAATTGTTAGAAGAACAGAAAACCCAAGAACAGTTAAAAATAACAGAGGTTAAATCACGGGTAGGATCACTATTATCATTGAGAAAAACACAAGAATCAAGACTTAGTGAAATAAATACTAATTCTTTATTAGCTAGAAATCCAATACAATTTAGACAGGTACAGGATCAAACAATGGAGTTAATTGATCAGACTGACAAAAATATCAAAGCAGAAAATGAAAAGTCTTTAACATATTCTTCGGCTATTGATAATATTGATAAGAAAATTTCAGAACTTAAATTAAGTACATCTGCCAATAAAGATATTCAGACATTTAAATTTGTTGCTGACGAATTGAATATGAACTTGAATACAGTAGTCAAATGGTTTATTGTAGTACTTATATTCGTATTCGATCCACTTGCCGTTGCTTTAATATTAGCTTATAATATGTCGATGAGTAAAGAATATGCTATATATAAACCGAATAAATCAGAAAATGATAACAGTAAGGTTTCATCCAGTGATGTTGTAGTTGAAACTCAAAAAGAAAATGTTGTAGATGAAATTAAAGATCAAGAAGAAAATGTCAATAATTTAGAAACAATTATTGAAAAATACGACGAAAACCATGATGGAAAATTGGATGAAGAGGAAACAAAAAAAATTGTAAAAAATCAAGGTGATGATTTCTTCAAACGATATTTTTCACATAGATAGTTTATTTTTTTGATGTTTACATTTGTTAGTACTATTTAACTTTATTCGTTCAAGTGTGAATAAATATTTTAAGTACTTATGAGTCAAGAAGAAATTTGTGAAATTGTACAGATGTTAAGAGAAGCAAAAATTAACAAAGATTGGGATTTAGTAGACGAAGCGTTTATATATCTTACAAATTATTGTAGTGAATATGAACAAGAAGACGATGAATGATTTATGATTATTATATTAAGTTTATTGACAGGATTGTTTTGTGCAACAACAATTATATTATGTTATATTGTTAATTCTTGTCAATATAAAATTGACGTGTATGAGGGTTGGATAGTAGAATTTAAAAATGATATAAATGACGTTTATCGTGAAATAAAAATCGTTGATGATAAACATATTTTTGAAAAGGACGATGATGTGGGATCAACCTTTTCACAGTTATATTCAATAATTCAAAAACTCAATCAAAGGATCGACTCCAATGTTAAAAACAAAAACCAAGAAGAAAAATTCTAAAATAAAAAGTAACAAAAAATCTAACCGTGGAGTTGTTACTTCTATTTCTAAGAAAAAAAAGAAAGTTGCAAAGAAACTAAAAACATCTAATAAAAAAGTGATTAAGAAAAATAAGTTGCGTATCGTTACAATTTCCGAAACGCCAATAATCGAATCTTCAAAGAAAACCAAAAGGACACGAAAGCCAAAGGATAAGATGTATTTTACATCTGAAACTGAGGAAGCGATTAATCAATATAATCAATCGCAAGAGCAGTCAGAACGTGACGAAATTTATAATAGTAAAATCAAATATGCGTTTGAAAAGTTAGTTGAGAACGTATTTAATACATTTAAGTTTTGTTATTTTGAAACGGGTCCAATTGAAGTACAAAAGGAGACAATTGCTCATTTGGTTGCCAATATACATAAGTTTGAAAGTGGTAAAGGTAAAGCCTTTAGTTATTTTAGTATTATTGCTAAAAACTATTTGATCTTTCAAAACAACACCAATTATAAACGTTTTAATCAACATGTTGAAATAAGTGATGATACAAATGAAAACACTTATAAACTACAACAAGACGATCCACATTATAAAGAAGAAGAAAATCGTGAATTCATTAACATGATGGTTTCATATTGGGAAAATAACGTAAATAAAATTTTCACTAAACAACGTGATATTAACATTGCAAATGCGGTTATTGAGTTGTTTAGAAACAGTGATAGAATCGATGCGTTTAATAAGAAAGCATTGTATTTGTATATACGAGAGATTTCATCATGTAAAACACAACAGATAACTAAGGTTATTAATCGAATGAAAAACTATCAGAATAATATCACCAAGTCATATGTAAAGAACGGTATACTATAAAAGTGTTATAAAATAAAATAATGAAAACCACTCTAAAAGGAGTGGTTTTTCTATTTATAATAATAAGTACCAAGTATGGATAATGATATTGAGATATATAAAAACAAGAAGTTTTCTGATCTGTGCAAGGATATTGTTAAGAATTCCCAAAACAATCGTGATCAACTTGATATTTTGATTAGCGATTTAAGATCGATGATTAAAACTGCAAATGACGCTTTAATGATCGTACCATTGATTAGAGAGTACTTTGATATTCAGGTTAAAAATGATGAACAGTTAGTTAAATTGGCATCGGTTATTCAACGTATTATGAGCCGACAAACAATTGGAATTGATGGTGAAACGAATGGATTTTTAACTGACGAAGAAAAACGTCAAATTATGAGTGAAATCGAATCGATAAGCAAAGCAAACGGAGAGATAAAGATTAATAAGTCTTAATATGAGTGGAAATTCACCTATAGCAATGGATCAGTCAAAAGACGTAAATCTTTTGGCAACAAAACGTGATTTAAAGTTTTTATTGACGGATATTTCACCGTCTTTTCAATATGAGCCAGCTGTCGTACTCGACATAATATTGGATAAAACTCACCCGGAAATAATAGAAAATGGACACTATCTGGACCCAGATCAGTGGCCTGAAAATTACATTGGTAAAAAGCCAACCATTGATGACTATGATTATACGTGGATTGGAAGAGCAAAAATTAGATTACTTAACTCACAAACCACATTGCCTAAGGAAGGTTTGTCATGGGCAATGCCCCTTGAAAACAACATTTCTGAATATCCATTAGTAAATGAAATTGTTGGAATAATAAAGTATAACAACAATTTATACTACACTAGAAAAATTAACTATAAGAATTTTGTTAATAATAACGCTGATGTAGCGTTTGAACAAACTTATGGTGCAAACATGGGTAATCGTGAAGAGTATAAAAGTGACACGGATCCGTTTATTGATTATAAAGGGCCATTAAGTAAGTTAAGAGCAGAAGGTGGATATGGGTTTGAAGGATCTTTAGGAAGATATTTTTTACACAATCCAAATATTAGATCCTTACAAAGATTTGAAGGTGATCATGTAATTGAGAGTCGTTTTGGACAATCACTTCGATTTTCTGCCTACGATGACAATCGTTCTAATGATAAGGCATATGATTCGAATCCCACGCATGATTTTGAAAAAGGGTATTCTGATTATAATATTGGAAATAGAAAAACCAACAATTTTTTCAATAACAAATATGAGGTTGGTGGTGGCAATCCGATGGTTTTATTGAGAAACCGTCAACGTCCTTTGAAAAAGACAACGGAAATACAATTACATCCAAGACTTCCTAAAATCTATCCAATCGATGAAACCGATTTAACGCATCCTGAAAGAAACACTGGAGGATATTTATTAGAGGATATTAATAACGATGGTACATCCATTCACATTACATCTGGATGTACTATATCAAAGTTTGTAAGTACATGTTACAAAAAGATTTTTGGAATTGCGGGAAATGATACTGGAGAAGAAGTTGATGCATTTGCTCCATCTAATTCAACTAAGTTCAAGTATCCCATACTTAATAAAGACCAAATTATTATTAATACAGATCGTATTATTTTTAGTAGTAGATTTTCTGAAACATTACATTTTTCAAAAAAGAGATATGCCATTGTAACCGATAGTGAATATACAGTAGATGCCCATGAACAAGTTGTAATTACTACAAATACTAAAGCTGTAATAAACAGTCCTGCGATTTATTTGGGACAATATGATGAAACAAACGAACCTGCTTTGTTGGGTCAAACAACTGTTGATTTACTATTTGATATGTGTGAATGGTTAAAAACCCACGTTCATTGGTATTACCATTCACATCCTGATGCAGGTGGTGCCGAACCCCCATTCACACAAGTGCCTGTTCAGTTGGTTGAGTTGGAGAAGATACAAAATAGATTATCCACTATGTTAAGTCGAAGGGTGTTTTTGACGGGTGGAGGATATGCTCCGGGTCAAAACGGCGGAACAATAACAGATGGTGCAGCGCCAGTAACGATCAATACTGAGACGGGTGAAGGCGTTCCCGGTGGATTCAATAACTTTGATAGACGAACAAGACAAGTTTCTGATCAGAGTCAAATTGAAACATAAGTGGATTTCAGACCATATATTTTGATATTTAATATTACTATGACAAAAGACACATTAAAACAAATCATACGTGAAATAGTACAAGAAGAGGTTCGTATAGCGATTCCTCAAATTATGACTGAGATGTTTTCCTCAAAATTAAACCAACTTGTACCTAACAAACCGGTGACTCAAAAACCAACGGTACAGCCTATAGTACAACCTACAGTTAAGAAGGAATACAAGAAATATACAGATAATGAACTTCTTAATAAAGCACTAAATGAAACGGTAGGTGGTCTTCCAAGAGAAGGTGACCTAGTTTCGTCTGGAATGAATAATGTATCATCAGTCATGGATCATGTTGATAAAGCTCCTCCAGCGGTCGCCCAGGCACTAACAAAAGACTATTCTGCGTTGATGAAAGCTATGGATAAGAAACGTGGTAGTGGAGGTTCATCAAATCTTGTGGGAATGATGTAATATGGCAACATTGTATCCAATAGGATTAACTTTACCCATTCAAAACGGTAATAGTGGTTTTTTTAATCAAACCATATATACGTTAGAACAGGTGAAAACAAATATTCGTAATTTGTTGAGTACCAAAAAAGGAGAACGTCGTATGCAACCCACGTTTGGTCACTCATTGAATAATTTTGTTTTTGATCCCAATGATACAACGTTGGCTCAACGAGTAAAACAATCACTCACTTCTGATATAACATTTTGGGTACCGGTAGTGACAATCAATAATATTGATGTTAAAGTTTTAAAAAGAGAGGACGTTGATATTTATAGATTACACATTAACCTTACAATTTCAGTGAACAACGATACAACACAAATTGAAATGTTTTTGGAAGATAACTAATTATGGCCTCTAATACACAGAAAACATTTAAACCGTTAACAAATAAGGACGTTTCTTATTTGAACCGTGATTTTTCTCAGTTCAAGAAAAACCTGATTGATTATACCAAAACTTATTTTCCAAAAAACTATCAAGACTTTTCGGATTCATCGCCGGGTACTATTTTTATAGATATGGCAGCATACGTTGGTGATGTTTTGTCATTTTATTTGGATCAACAGTTCAAAGAAAGTTTGTTTCCTTATACCGAGGAACGTAAAAACGTATTAGCATTGTCTAAATTTTTAGGGTATAAACCTAAAGTTTCTAGACCGTCTTTAACAAATTTTGATGTATATCAGTTAGTACCGTCTGTTAAAAACTCGTCCGGTGAGTATATTCCCGATGAAAAATATACATTACGCATTAAGGCTGGAATGCAGCTGATCAATAGTAGTGGAGTGGGATTTGTAACTACAGATGTGATTGATTTCTCAATGGATACGACAAATTCACCAAGAGAAATAACAGTGAGTTCCCGTGATGATTTTGGAATTCCACAATTCTTTCTGATTAAGAAAACCGTCAACGGAATCTCTGGTCAGATTGTAACCAAGACTTTTATTGTAAATGAAAGTACACCATATTACAAATTATATTTGGATGAATCAAACGTATTAGAAATACTAGATGTCCGTGATCAAGATAATATTCCATGGTACGAAGTCGATTTTCTTGCTCAAGATATTGTATTAACATCGTATGAAAATACATCACTAAATGATGATAGATTTATTCGTTATCAGTCTTCAGTACCGAATATTGTTAAATTGTTAAGAACGCAACGAAAATTTGTAACTAATATAGATCAAAACAATTTGACACACATTGAGTTTGGACCAGGCAATGACAGTGTAAATGATGAAATTATTATACCATCAGCTGAAATTTTAGGCGTAAGTTTATCTAATTTAGGTAATTTAAACGCAACAATCGATCCATCTAACATAGTAAATTCGGATTCGTTTGGTGTATATCCAAAACAAGGAACTCAGTTTACGATTAAATATTTGGTAGGTGGTGGTGTTGAGTCAAACAGTCAAACCAATGATATTAACCGAATTGTTAGTGTCGAGTATGAAAATGACATTTCAATTTTATCCACGGCTGAACAGAACTTATTTCAGGTTGTAAGAAATTCACTAGCAGCTGAAAACAATACTCCTGCTGTTGGGGGTGATGGACCAGAATCAACAGATGAAATTAAACAAAACGCTACAGCATTTTTTGCTGCTCAAAATCGTGTTGTAACTGCGGATGATTATATTGCTCGTTGTTACGCAATGCCGGCGAAGTTTGGATCGATTGCAAAAACAACGGTAATTTCTGATAACAATTTAAATGCAAATTCAGTTGTGGAAGGTGAACTTACACAAACTGATCAGGTACTAAGTAATAGAAAAATAAGTGGAAATTTACAAAATCCATTTGCTGTAAACATGTATTTGTTAAGTTATGATAATGATAAAAAACTTACAAAACCAAACATTGCTTTGTTACATAATTTACGTCAGTATTTGAGTCGTTATCGTATGATGACAGACGGCATCAATTTGATTGATGGATATATCATCAACATTGGCGTAGAGTTTAAGATCGTAACATATAATAATTTTAACAAGAAAGAAGTACTTGCAAACTGTGTACAGTCAATCAAGAACTTTTTCAATATCGATTTGTGGGGATTCAATCAACCAATTAACTTGAGTCAATTGGAATTGGAAATTGCACGTGTAGAGGGTGTACAATCAGTTGCACATTTAAAAGTAAATAATTTAACATCACAAAATGGAAACTATTCGAATGTTGAATATAACATTGATGCTGCAATTGTTAACAAAATCATTTATCCGTCGCTTGATCCATGTGTATTTGAGTTGAAGTACCCAGACGTAGATATTAAAGCCACGGCTGTATAATATGCATATTTTCATATATCCATCAAAAGACACATACATTACAAATTTAACCAATCTTTCTGATAGAAATTTTGGTATAGATGAACTTTTAAATGTTAGTTGTATTGCATCTACCGCCAAATCGGTGGTCAAATATCAATACGGCACTATAGATTCTACGAACTATATTTTAAACAATATAGTAAATTACACTGGATCGTTAGTGGGATATTTGTCAGGAACTACAACAAATGTAATTATATCTGACGATTCTGACGCAACAACAATTTCATATGGATCTGTATTAGGCACAGTAAATCCTACATCATCTTGTGCAGATTTTAGCTCGTCACTATTTACAGGAAATGTGACTGGAAGTATTTCCGGATATGTTTCAAACGCTGTATTGAACGGAAATACATATACGTCACAAACGATATCGTTAACACACGTTAGTGGAAGTGTTACTAATTTATCAGGAAGTGTATCCGGATCGAATGTAAATGGTGATGTATCTGGTAGTTTCAATGGAACCATCATAGTGTTTTCTGGAAGCTTATATGGTGTTTCTGGAAATCTAGAAGGTGATATGTCTGGAAGTTATAGTTACTATAATCCTAGATTTTCATTTGTCACCAATTCAAAATTTAGTAGAACATTGTTGAAATTTGATGTATCTTCTATATCAAGTTCTATAGCATCTGGTGACATTGTTGATCCGAAGTTTGTTTTAAACATGAAAGTTTTAAAACAACAAGAACTTCCATTGGATTATACAATTTATTCATATCCAATTAGTCAAAGTTGGGAAATGGGAACCGGAAGATATGCTGATGATGGTTCCACTATTGGAGCGAGTTGGTTGTATAAAGATTTTTCTGAAGGAACAAATTGGTATCCATTTGAACCAACAAACGATATGTACAACTATTTGACAAATGAGTCGAATAAATCATATGCATTTCGTAATGGAGGTGGTACATGGTACTATTCAGTTCCAAATACAGTAACGGTTCCAACATCAAGTTTCTGTTCAACTCTTGTTACAGGTAGTTCTTTAATCATGTCTCAAAGTTTTTCATATGAGGCATCTGATATTAAGATGGAGGTAACCCCGGTTGTTAAATCGTGGATGTGTGGATGTATACCAAATGAAGGATTTATTTTGCTTACATCTGAGGAGTTAAATACTCAAAATGTATCAAACGGCAATATTGGATTCTACAGTAAAGAAACAAATACAATTTACACTCCGTATTTGGATGTGGTATATGATGATAGTACATATAACACTGGCAGTTTGAGTCCAATTTCAGACGATGTTCAATTAACTGTCGTATTAAAAAATGTTAAAAAACAATACAATAATGATAGTGTTGCTAGAATTAACGTATTTGCAAGAGAACGTTTTATATTGAAGAATTTTACAAAATCTACTCAACAAACATCTTATTTGACTCCAAAATATTTACCAACCGATTCTTATTATTCAATCAAAGACACGGAAACTGAAGAAGTAATTATTGACTTTGATGATGGTAGTAAGTTGAGTTGTGATTCAAATGGTAATTACTTTATGTTGGATATGTCAGGATTGCCTCAGGAAAGATATTTTAAGATTTTGATTAAAACCGAAGTAAATGGCGCTGTGGAAGTGTTTGATAACAATACTTATTTCAAAGTAGTAAGATGATTACAGATATACAAAGTACATTTAAAAGTGATGGTTCATATACTAACCAGTTTGATGAATACGGCAATTTAGTTATAGTTGATTCTACTGAGAAGTATTTGGCCGTAACACTCACACGTGAAGTGTATGAAAATAATTCGGTATCAAACATTTATACGGTTGATATTGAAGAGTTCAAGGATATTCCCGTTAAAGAAAACGCCGTCGTATCTACTTTGAAATCTGAAAAAACAACCCTTCAATCCCAAATCAATAGTCTTACATCTGAGTTGTCAAATATGGCCAATTCGTCTGGTAAAGACGCTCTTATTTCTGCAAGTAAAGATATTATTATTGGACTTCGTATTAAAGCGGGTGAAGGAAAATTGTCATCCGATTTCAATACAGTATTTCCATACTTGCCATTAAAATCTGCAGCAGCAGTACAATCGGACGCATCATCTACCGGATTGGGTTCTGGTACAGTTAACGTTACATCAACAACATCTACTTCTACAGAGACGACATCAACAGAACTAACTGGTGCTCAAAAAGGATTGATACCATCGCCACAACAATGTGAACGTCAGTCTGATATTCAATTTTCACCACCTACAGAGTTTTTTGATCCAACTCCTCCTCCACTAAAACCAGTTGCTCCTGTGAGTTTAATACAAGATGTTAAACCTGTGACTGTGGTCATGTCTGTTCCTGTACATCAACTTGCTGTTCAAAAAGTTATTCCGTCGTTGGTTTCATGCGTTGAAAAATACTATCCATTTGGTAAGTATGATAATGTATGGCCATCATACGGAGTTGGTAAGAGTCCAATGATGTATAGTTATGGTGTGTATAGTGAAAAAGTTGGGGAATCTTTCCAAGTCGAATCGTCTGATACACTAACATATCAAGTGTATATTCCAACGACTGGAACGTATACATTAAAGTACTCTGTAGATAATTCCGGATACATGGCAATCGATGGTGTAAAATATATTGATCTAACAAGTGTTACTGCTCAATCTCCATATGCCTCACAGTTGGAAAACTATCAGGGCGATCATCCAAAAGCGATTCAGTTAACTGAAGGGTGGAAGACCGTTGAATTGTTTTATAAGAACTGGGGAGGACCACATTCAGTTGCCGCATTAATTTCATATGACGGTCGTATTATTTGGACGAGTCGTTATGCTTATAATCAGAAAGACTATAATGAATGTTCCGGTGGAGTCCAATCAATACAAAATACATCCGAAGACTGTATTAATCCGAAGAGTGTATTTAAGTTTACAGGTAATGTTGATCATACGTTACGCATTACATTACGTGGAACTAATGTAACATATTCTAATGAACAATATCATGGTACATTACCACGTACTGTTAGTGAATTTTCTAATAATGGTATTGGATCCTATAATACTAATTTGACTATCAAGTGGGCAGGTCGTGGATCTGTACAAATTAGCCAACAACCAAATTCTTCTAATAACTATACCGCAATAATTGATATTGCGGATGGAAGAAGTGGCGAAGGTACATATAATATTGAAGTATTTCAATTGAAGTGTTCAAAATCATCAACAACTCAATTAGTTGGTGGTAATAATCGTGATGGATCTCTAAATATCGGAGGAGGATTAAATAAATCTTATGGGGCGTCCGGAAATGTACAGATTAACAATCTAAGTCGGTAATATATATTCATAGTCATATGGCATATCCTTTTCCAACTACAACTGATTATGTAGATCAGGTAAATAGTTCATCTTATTTTCCTGCTGAAATTTCTTCTTTGATGAAGAAGGTTCCACCGTCACCAGAAAGGTTTTATGGATCACAAATTGATGATTATATTGAATTGTCAGTATTTGATTCTCAAGAAAATCTTAACTTGTGGCAACCTGTATACCAAGATGATACTTATCAATCACGTAATGTTGAATATCAGGATATTAAAAATAATACAATTTCGGTAACGTATAATGAATTTATTCCTACGTTTACATTGTATGAAAATGCAAAAATTTTATTGAATCCTCGTTTGGATTTGGCAATATATGGAATTCAAAATGGTAGTTATCGAGTTGTATACAACTTTTTGTCAAACATTGTGGGTACATATGACAAACAATGTTTGGTTATTAAACAGATTTCTCCGTCACGAAAAGAAATAAAAACATCATTGATTCTTGAAAAAGAAAATTTCAATGATCAAGATAAGATCGATTTTAAAAGTGAATATGATTGTTATGTAAGCGGTAAGATTGAAGCAAGAGATATTATTCCATATTTTGAATATTATCTTAAACAAACATATTTGCTTAACTTTGTAAATGTAACTCCTGATGATATCTTAAGTACATTTGATAAAGCATATTCTGTAGTTGGTGGTGAAGGGTTATACAAGTTGATGAATGAGATTTATAACGGTTTCATTATTCCATCAAATGCAACTAACAGTATATCAAAAGATATTAAATTTATTGGTATTGCCGATTATATCAAAACATTTCTCTATGAAAATTATGCTGAATGTTATTCATATGATCAATATTCACGTATTTTAGATACCATTGTATCTGAAACAATTAAGATACGACTGAAGAACATACATGATATTGATAACAATGATACATTAACATGTTATTCATATTTGTACGCAGTTTTCAATCAACAGATTCAACAGTATTTGGCTGATATTAAGATTGAGTATGATAAGAAGTATATTGGTCCGTTAAAAAATTCAATTAACTTTGGACAAAATTTAACGATTAAGATTTTGTCATTTAAAGTATTTTCAGACGGAACATTGGTGTTAAAGTTACAAGAACAGTTGCCAAATACGATAGGAATTAACAGTACATTTTGGATTACTAATACATCGTTGGCTCCAATCGTACAAAATGTTGTTTTAACAACAACGTCAAAATACAACACCTTTACTATCAAACCTGCAAATGTTAATTTGAAGGTCAATGATAAAAAGACATCATTGTCTGTAAATTACTCGGAGTCAGATATATCAAAGTCAGAGGATATTGATTTAATTTTAAAACAAAGATTTTCGACAATTGATGTAGATTATACTAACTTTGAAAACTTTGTAGTGTATTCATCTGCAAAAACTCGTATCATAATATATAAAAATAAGTTAACGTCGATTAATAATAAACTTGCTTCAATATCATCTTTAAATGCTGCACCTTATTCGGATCAGTACACTGTACAAAAAATTGAAACATTAAATCGGGAGATTAATGATATTAAATTGTCTTTTGACGGGTATGAATATTATTTGTGGATTAACAGTTTATATAACAATATAAATAGATTTCCACAATCATATGAAGATGCGGCTGATGAATATGATAGAAATAACCGTGACAGTTTAATAAATAATTTACCATCTTATTTGTTATCAGATTCACATAACGATGACTTTTTGATTTTCTTATCAATGATCGGTCATCATTTTGATAACATTTATATTTACATTGATAAATTCCCGATGTTGTCATATAACGTAACGGGAACGGATACTTTCATTCCAAATAATATTTTGGATGGTATGTTGGCATCATTTGGATGGAAAATGCAATCGTCAGTAAATGATGTTAACTTGGATAGTAACTATATTGCAGGAACAAATTATGCTTCGGTTTCTGATAAAACAAATATCATTAACAATAGAATTTTAAATAGTTTACCTGCGATATTGAAAGCTAAAGGTACAGTTGAGGGCGTTAAATTGTTGTTGGCGTGTTATGGAGTGCCAACAAATATTATTAACGTTCGTGAATTTGGTGCATATTCAGACGTATCACAATCATTGTACACATTCGATAAACACTCTTATTTGTTGAATATGTCAACTCAGTCATATGTTTTAACACCGTATACAAGTTCGGTGCAAACAGTTGAATTTAAGTTTGCATTTAGTAACAATTACAGCAAGACTTATGCTCAACAAAGTCAAATTGATTTATTAAGAAAGTTTCCAGACTCATCCTCACAGTATGATTATAGAATTTATGCCTATAAAGAGTCGTTAAGTAATAATGGTAAAATTATATTTAAAATTGGTGACTCTGAACTTTCTTCTGACTTATTGCCAATATTTGATGGAAATGTTTATAGTGTTATGGTTCGTAAAAACGATCCATCATCGTTGTATACTGGTTCATTGGATGTCAATGAAATACCAACGAAATATGATTTATTTGTTGAAATCAATGAAGAAGGTGATAATAGGTTGCGTTCAATTACATCTGATATATTTGAATATGATCAGAACGTATCATTTACCGATGGAACATTACCGTTTTTAAAATTGGGTTCTACACAATTTAGCGGATCGATTGATAAATTGAATTTGTGGACGGTTCCTATAACTGACAATAACTTTAAGGAACATGCAAATAACTTCGATTCGTATTATGAATCAAATTATAACGATATTAGAAACAATTTATATTTACGTTTAGCTTACAATTATCCTAGATCGTTAAGTACGTCACTTCAAACGTATCAATATGAATCAATCACTGGAACATTAACATGTTATCTATATAATATTCCAAGTAAAGATGTTAGTTCGGATACAACATATAGTTCTTTGGAAAATAATCCGGATTTATATGATGACACATTAGTTATTCGATCAATGTATTCTGGAAATTACCCAACCAGTTCATTGTATCCATACGCAAATATATGTTTAGGAGAATCATCATCTGCATTTCCTTATAACTTTATTCAATATAATGTTAATCAATCATATAGATTATCTGGCTATGGTCCAAATCTGTTATGGAACAATAAGATTTCAATTAAAAATCATCAAAATTTATCTGCTTTAACTCCGTTTGATAAGAGCACATCGTTTGACAATGATACTGATTCTCCTTTAATTGGTGTGTTTATGTCTCCGGTATCTAGTAAGAACGAAGAGATTTTAAGATATTTTGGCGATACAAATGTATTGAGTGAGTTGGGAGACCCACGTCAAGAGTTTTCGTCAAGTTACTCACTTCTTGAAGACATGCGTGCAGCGTATTATTCTTCTGGATCACCAACATACAGTGGACGTATTCTTTATCAAGAATTTACGAGTATTTATAAATTGTATTTTGATTCAAGTATTTTTGAATCAATTCGTAATGTTATTGCTGCTCGTAATATTTTGTTGTCGGGTATTTTAATTGAACCAACAATTTTGGAGAGAATTAAATTTCCATCTAAACCAATTGAAGTTTCTATTAACGAAGAGTCATTTGAATTGACTCATTTGATAAATTCGTGTTCGGCTGCAAATATTACTGTATACAGAAATGATCAAATCCAAACAGAAAATTCAAGTTCTTATCAACAGTTTGTGGATAAGAAACCAATCTTAATATTCCCACAGACTGGTTCGTTAATCCTCAATAATAATTTTCAGAATTTTCAAGGAGGATATTCTTATATTAACGATGTGACATCTTATGAAGAATTGTGGGTAAATAGTGAATTATACACTGGTACTGATTATGGTATTATGTATTTTGATACTAATGTTATTAACGGATCATTTGACGCTACCTATAGAAGTAATGATGTATCTGAATCTGTACCACATTTTACTTGGATGATTCCATTTAGTTCATCTGTATCGGAATATGGAACCAATAATTCTGTCGTGTCTTATACTAAAATTTTAAATAAACTAGTTGTTACACCAAAGAAAACGTATGATTTGTATTCATATACGATAGGAAATCCATTTCGTGGATCGACACAAAACTTTTTGGGAACTAGACACAATCCGATTCGTTGGGATTTATTTAAGGTAATTGCTAATGATAGTGTTAAATATGGATATTTTGTTAAATCAAAACAAACCAGTAACTATACTGTAGATAGTTGTGGAAATCCAGATAAAAGTTTACCAATAGTAAGTACGGTAATAACCAACACATCTGTCTCTACAGGAAATAACGGAGTTTTGACAGTTCAATAAAAAATAATAAACAAAAAGACAGTTAAAACAATACTTATAAACAAACACATATATGGCATACGTCGATAACAAATCAATTACTGTGGATGCGGTCCTTACGAAAAGAGGGAGAGAACTTCTTGCTCAGACTGGCAATCTAAATATTACGTCATTTGCATTGGCAGATGATGAAGTTGACTATAGTTTGTACAATCCAAACCATCCACAGGGTAGTGCATATTATGATATTGCTATTAGAAATACACCTGTATTTCAACCACTGTCTGATGAAACTCAGTCAATGAAATATAAATTGGTTACTCTCGCACAAGGCGTAACATCAATTCCAGTCATTAGTTTGAATATTCAATCAATTGACGTTCAAAAAGATAATAAATCTGATAATGTGATTTCACCAACGACTAATCCAGCATATAACCTTACACTTGGATATACTGCTATTTTGTCTAATAAGAAAATTGGTACGTTGATCGTTGATCAAACAAATGCTGCAAATACTACTACAAGTACTGTTCCATCGTTTGCCAATGATTTGATTAGTACTAGTTCCCAAGTGGTTGTTGGTAATCGATTTAAGTTTGTGCCAAATACATCATTAACAGTTACAACATCTGCTACAATTACCGTGGTCGGTAATGAAAGCGGTGGAACGGTTGTTATCCCTGTTACTGTAAGAATTTCCTAACATATGATCTATAAACAATTTGAACAGTCTGATATTGTCGTAGGAAGATCTACAAAAGTATCAACCGGAATTTTCAATAACGGTTCCGTATATCAAGTCCAAAATCAGGTTGCAACAGGTAGTTTGCAAGCAGTAATCTCCGGATCAAATAGATTTGACTTATATAATGGTTATTACTATTTGGATGTATATCCTAGCGTTTCTGCTACATCAAGTTCTAACGACGTTATTTTAAGTGTTGCTTATGGCAATATTAATGGATTTGGTGTTAGTTATGATGAATATACAAACATTCAAGCAGCACCTACTAAGGCAATTTATACACAATATGTAAATTCTCTTAATAATGGTGAAACTTTTTCAGTGAAGTCACAAGCTATTGGTTCAACTACGGTTTCTAGTGTATCGTTAAGTACAGACTTTATTGTTTTATCTTATAATTCTCAAAAGATTAGAGATGGAATTGATGCTGGACAATTTCAAATAACTTTGGAAAATGATGTAAGCGGTCAGTATGTTCGTTTGATTGATGATTCTAGTATTACAAATCAAAGTAGTGGTTCATCTACATATTACAATTTGATTTTAGGTAATTATGACGAAACTACCGGAGAAGCAACATACAATGATTATTCAGGTAATGCAACCGGATTGTTAACTGGAACATCAAATTACACCGGCGCAAAATCAGTTGCACAATATCATCCAAACACTGGAGTAGGTATTATATTTCCAAAATCGGGTACAGTGGTTTTGAATTGTGAGTTTTTAAATAATGTTTTGATGACTTCCGCTGGAGGAGGAGATGCTTCCTCTAATGCAAACATTACTATTCCGTCTGTAAATACACTTAATAACGCAAGAACAAATGCACCTGCGTCTGGTACATATTTGAACAACCAGTTGTTTAAAGAAGCTGTATATAATGCTATTAGAGCGTCTGATGACAATATGAGACTTAGACGAAGCGAGTATGTACCATCTAGACATTATTTTGTACGTGTTAAAAACCGTGATTTTAACTATACCAATAATCCTACGTTCTCATATCAAACATCGGTACAAGATCCTGTAACATTAGAGATTCATCAACGTGGTGATATCAAGCAAACAGACTTTTTGACTGATCCGAAGGTTTATCCTACATCTGTTGGCTTGTACAATGGAAATAACGAGTTGGTTGCAATCGCCAAATTAAGTAGACCTTCTCAAAAGACATTTTCAAATGAACTTTTGGTTAAAGTACGACTTGATTTTTAATCGTTTAATCTAAAATCCAATCGGATTGTGATCAAATCTATTGTTGGATTATACTTATAATAGAAGATGATCAAGCCCATTCAAACGAATGAAATATTTAATACGCCGTTTGTATCAAACAAATCGTGGTCACTGAATTCAATCAGTTCGGTCCAAACGGTGGAAGAGGGATATTTTGTAAGCAGCAGTTACAACTTTTATGATTCAGCATCAGCTGCGTTGTATGGTGTCACTGCAGACGAACAAAATGAAAATGGCACATATAAACGGTTGGTGTATCAGGTGGTTAAAAACGCATATTACAATGATAATATTGCACAAAATTTTGGATTAGAAACTACTGATACCGATAAGGTTATTAAGATTCTTCAGAATAGTTGTATTAGAATAACATTGCCAAGAATTTATTTTGGTGATTCTATTTTAAGAGATTCAGTTGTGATTGTTGATTATTCGAAGGATAAAGTCTATACATTTTTTGATGATACCTACGGAAACTTATATGTAGATGGTACACATTTCATCAATTATGTGGATTTAACTTCAGCATTGTGAATTGATTTATGAATAATGGAACGATTGGACCTGTAACACTATTTGGATATAAGGTAGAAGCCCATGGTAAATTTGCAGCTATAGGAAATCCAAATCCACAATATGCATCTCAAGAGGGTACGGGTAGTATTGATCTTTATCGATTTAATGCTTCACAAGGGATTTATACTTATTATGGAACTGCACAGTCTATGAAGGCGTATGGTACGTCTGGTACAGGAGGCACAGGTGGTAGTGGTGGTAGTGGTGGAACGAGCGGTAATGTTATTAAAGATGGATATGGATTGTCATTTGATTTGTATAACAATATTTTTGTGGTCGGTGATGAATATTTTAGTGGATCGTATGATGGTACGTCATATTCACATAATAGTTTAACAGATGTATATTTATTGAATCCATCATCATCGGTTGCGTATTCTTTGTCGGCATCATTGTTGAGTGTATCAAAGATAGTATCTCCCATAAACACATCATACAATACATTTGGACATTCCGTTGCGGTTAATAAAAATTATATTGCAATAAGTGCAAATGCATATGATCGTGTATACTTTTATAGTTACACTACGGGATCTAATAGTGTATCAATTCCAGCATCACCAACCACATATATTACTTCTCCTACAGTAGGAAATAGTTTTGGATCTATAGTTCGAATTGATAAATCAGGAACAAATTCAGTTTTGGTTTCTGAAGATGTTTCTATAGAAAACCCCAAAGTATATTTGTATGAAAGTGCGTCAGGTGGTTGGTCATTAACACATACGTTTTCATCTATTACCGGTTCTCAAAAAGTTCCATTTGACGATGTTAATTCTTATAATTATGTCAAAAAGTCATATGATGGGTTTGGTTCGGATATTCAAATTAATGGTGATACAATTGTAATTGGTGCTCCATATGATGCCAGTTATTATGAATTCAGTGGATCCACAACACAGTATGATAGAGGCGCTGTATATATCTATAAAAAGACAGAATGTCCAGTAAACACACCTGAAGCAAATGGAATTTATGCTGATAGTGGACAAGTATATTGGGATTTGGTTGAGAAGTATATTGGTGATGTAAACACAATTAAACAGAATAAACTAGGAATTTCTGTTGATACATTTAACAACAATATTATTGTAGGGTGTGTATCATCAAGCAATGACTTGGCGGTTAAAGCCAACATATCTAGTTCTATTAGTCAATCATATGATGATACGCATGTCTTAAATGGACAGTTTATTTTGTTAGAGAGGACTGGATCATCTGTTATACCTGTGACTTATGATTACAAAAAGAAATCAATTGGATATCCATACATGTCATATGGATATGATGTAGCTATTAGTGATACCGGGATTGTGATTGGATCGCCGTTGATTTTGACAGACTTTACTTCAAGTAATTCGTTTGTGGTGACACCACTTGTACCACAATCTGTATTACAAAACATGAAAGGACATGCATATATTTCTACATTGAGTTCATTGAGAACAGATTATCATGCTGGAAATATTTTTTACAAGAATGGTGAAATTGTTTTTTCAAATACCGGATCCCAATTTACAAATGTGTTGTCTACAAACGATACTTACGAGTACAAATACACCATAGATTATAGTAGCAAATATACAATTAATGAAAAATCCGTGATTTGTGTAGTTGACTCTGGTGAATTTAATGTTAGTACCAATCCAACTGCATTGAATGTTACTAACCCACCATTTAACTTGTTGGGTAGCGGAGATGTTGATTTTAGAGATATTAATTTGATTTTATTGTACATCGTTGATATCAATACACCGGGAAATCCAAATTTTGATCAAGATTCTACTTTCTGGGACGAATATGTTATTGAATCTGATTCGGAACGTAGTTTGTTTGAATACTATACAACATATTATGAATATGGTCAATATACATTAAAACAACAATATGCTACGTTTAAACCAACATTATTCAGATTGGAGTCACAATTTGATTTTGATGGCGATGGAAAAGTTTCTATTCAGGATGCAAAGATCTTGTGGAAGTTCTTTATTGGATCGTTGGGTATTAATGATTATACTCGACTAATCAATCCATTTTCAACACGTAAGACTCTTTCTGACGTTGTTGCATATATTACTTCAAAAACATCAAAATATACGAATACAAATGGAATTCCAACGGTTAAACCAGATTTCTTAAATTATCAAGATAGTGCATCTTTGGATGTCACCGGTTCATATTTAGCACCATACATTACAACTATTGGTTTATATACAGGATCAGATCTTGTAGCCGTAGCTAAGTTATCATCTCCAATCAAAAACAGTGGTGAATACCCACTAAATTTTTTGATTAAATGGGATGTATAAACATATTTATAGTAAACATATATTAAATTATGGCAAATTCAATTGAAAGAACGTCATTAACCAAAAATCTTGAATCAAGATATTCTTCAGACCGTACTGGTGGTGCGTTTGATGCAAAGAAAGCTGGTACAAACACCATGATTCAGGGTGTACAATCACCATATGGTTACACTCAATTGTCAAAGACTTTAACCATTGAACCGGGATTTACTACGGGTATGAACACAAGTCGTCGTGAAAATTTCACTGATAAAGCTTTGAATACATCGGGATTGTATCGTGTTGGTAATACCAATAGATACCGTCCATAAAAATAAATAAATAAGTTATGACATTAGGATTAGATGCTAGTACATCTACCGTTGGATGGGCGTTTTCAGAAGATGGTAAGATCGTTAGTGCTGGATTTTTAGACATATCACATTTAGAGACTTCCAAAGAGAAGTCTTTTTTTGTTTTAAAGTTTTTGGAATCAACCAAATATTACGATAGTATCAAATCAGTTAATATGGAAGCCGCATTGAGCGGGTTTATGGGTGGTCGTACTACGCAACAAACCATCATCAAATTGGCAAGATTCAACGCCGTTTTTGAGTATATTCTTTCTGAAAAGATGGATGTTAAAATTAATCTGTGTAATGTGAACACCATGCGTAAACAACTGTTTGGTAAGGCGAGAGTCAAAGGAATGAAGTCTAAAGAGTTTGTTAAAGCCAACATTGTCAATTTCTTGGATGTTGACAAATATGACAAAAAAAAGAAAAAGGGAAGTT
>Ga0214921_10001295_pt1 | contig 43171 bp, 61 predicted proteins | sample LL1505_MetaG_FD_177992 | JGI IMG/M metagenome (GOLD analysis project Ga0214921, IMG submission 177992) | Freshwater microbial communities from Lake Lanier, Atlanta, Georgia, United States - LL-1505 | ecosystem: Environmental > Aquatic > Freshwater > Lake | place: USA: Georgia | collected...
GCAATTAACTGATGGTTATTATAGTGGAACAACATTAGATGTAACAGATAGTATTATAGCAACCGTGAGGGCAACTAATACAGGTAATCAATCTCACGTAATAACCCTTGTAACTGAAGGAACACAACATTATTCATACGGTATTTCAACTTTACCAACACAACAAGGATTAACTTGTGATACGTTAAGTGGGTGTTCAATAATTCAAACAATTAATACAGATATTTCAAATAAGTTTGATAAAAGTGGTGGAACTGTAACGGGTAGAACAATATTCCAATCAGGACTAACAGCCAATACAATATCCGCAACAACATATCAAAATTTACCATCACAAAGTGGTACAGGTATATCAGCATTTAGTTATAACCAATCTACGGGACTTTTAACAATAACAAAAAACGATACAAATACATTAACTGCAGGAACATTTAGTTATATAACCGCAACGACACTATCCGCTGCGAACGTATTATCAGTTGTATCAAATGGAGGTAGTGCGAATACAACAACAATTAATGCAGTGACTGGTGGTACATATTCTAATGGAACAATAACATTAAGTGGAACAGGTGGTGTTAACGGAAATACAATAACAGGCTTAAATACTGGTACTGTAACATCTGTAAGTGCTGGAACAGGGATGAGCTTTACAACAATTACTACATCAGGAAGTGTTAGTATAGACACTGCAAAAGTGCCGTATTATTCATCAACACCCTCTAATGGATTATTAAAATATACAAGTGGAACTTGGGGAATAGATACTTCTACCTATTTAACTTCTGCTATAACATCTTTAGGAGGATTAACTGGTGCGACACAAACATTTGGAAATGATACAAATGTTACAATGGTTTCTTCAGGTACTACACACACTCTTACGTGGAGCGGAACATTGGCAGATGCGAGAATAGCGTCAGCAACAAATTGGAATACAGCATATACGAATAGAATTACTACCCTAACCGTAACAGGTTCTAGTGGTAGTGCCACATTATCAAGTAACATTCTTAATATACCAACATATACACTTGCAGGGCTTAGTGGTATCACTTTAACTTCATTAAGTTTTGCGGCAGGTTCAGGTGCTTACAATAATACAACAGGTGTTATTACAATCCCAACAAACAATAATCAACTAATCAATGGTGCAAACTATATTACTTCATTTACGGGTGGAACTGTAAGTGGGGCAACAAACTTCACGGGTGGTGTAACGGCAAATACATTAACAGTATCCGCAGCGACAGACCCTGTTAAATTTGTAGGTTTACAATCAGCGTCTGACACATCATTATTAACTGTGGATGGAACGGGCGTAATTCATACATTATCAACATCATCAGTTGGTTTATCTTGGAACAACTCAACCACAACACAATCAGCAACCGCAAACAACGGATATGTTGGAACGGCAACAACTCTAACAACAATAACTTTACCATCAACCGCATCATTTGGAACAATAGTTGAGGTTGTAGGTACAGGTACGGGACTTTGGAGAATATCTCAAAACGCAAATCAATTTATAAAATTTGGTGTTACGGGTACAACAACAGGTACAGGAGGATATTTATCTGCAACATCACAGTATGATTGTGTCAAATTATTGTGTACAAGTGCAAACACTGCGTTTGTGGTAACATCAGCAATAGGTAATATATTTTATATATAATATGGCAACAAATAACTCAATAAATATACAGGTAGCTGATGTGCAAATATTCAGTGGTGTAGGTACCACAACTTGGACAAAACCAATAGGTGCTAAAATAATACATGTACTATGTATTGGTGGTGGAGGTGGCGGTGGTGCAGGTAGAGATACAAATGCTGCAACTCCTCACTTTGGTGGAGGAGGAGGTGGAGGTGGTGGATATTCAATCACAGTATTAGATGCACAAAATGTATTAACAACAGAATCAGTTATTGTTGGTTCAGGTGGTACAGGTGGGTCAGCAGCAACAGTTTCAGGCGGTAATGGTACTGCAGGACAATCAGGAGGTAATAGTAGTTTTGGTAATCACGTTAGAGCCACAGGTGGTGGTGGAGGTGGATTAGGTTCAGGTAGTGCAGGTGCCGCTGGCGTTGCAGGAAGTGGTAATATGTCTAATGGAGGTGTAGGTAGTGCGGGAGTTAGTAATGGAAACGCAACAACTCCAATAACACCAAATTTAGGGCCAACAGGTGGAGGTGGAGGCGCTGGCGATAATGGGGTCACATTTGGTAATGGTGGGGCAGGTGCCAGTACTCCAACATATTATAATAGTACTATATTAGGAGGAACAGGTGGTGTTAGTACAACATCAACTTTACCTACTTCAGGTAATACTGAACCTGTTTTACTTTTTGGAACAGGTGGAGGTGGCGGAGCATTTTATGGAGGTCAAAATGGTGCCTCAGGTAACAATGGTGGATTGTACGGAGGTGGTGGTGGAGGAAGTTCTGAAGGTAATTTTCCCATATCAAACCCAACAGGTGGTACAGGAGCTCAAGGAATTGTAATAGTCTCAACATATTTTTAATTTATGGCAACACAAAACTCAACAAATAACAGTCCTGGAATAACAGACGTACAAATATTTAGTGGTTCAGGTACTTATACTTGGACTAAACCATCTAACGCCGTTTTAGTTAGAGCTATATGTTTAGGTGGTGGAGGTGGTGGAGGTAGCGGTAGGAAAGGAGCGGTATCAACAAATAGAGCTGGAGGTTCTGGAGGTGGTGGTGGAGGTAGAAGTGAATTAACAATAGACGCATCTTTATTACCTTCAACAGTATCCATAGTTGTTGGTAGTGGCGGTACAGGGGGTTCTCTTGTAAGTACAAATAGTACTAACGGTAATAACGGAACTAGTGGTGGTACAAGTTCATTTGGTCAATATACATTCGCAGGTGGTGGTGGTGCAGGTCAAGGCGGTTTAGCGGGAACTACCGCAGCAGGAACTGCAGGTACAGGAATACAAAATGGTACCGCAGGTTCAGCAATAACTACTGTAACTCCAGGGGTTGTAACGGCACCCACATACGCAGGGTCTGGAGGTGGAGGTGGAGGCGGACTAACCTCTGCGAACGCAAGTACGCCACCAACCGCAGGTAATGTATCAGTGGCTTTAGTTATCTCAGGAGGGGCTGCAGGAAACTCAACATCACAAGCAGGTGGTGTTCCAACAAGTGGTGGTACAGGTAGTTCGGATACTACTGTATACTTAGGTAGTAGTGGTGGAGGTGGTGGTTCTAAAAGAAACTCAGGTGGACAGATGTCACAACCTGGTGGTAGTAGTGGTTATGGTTGTGGAGGTGGTGGAGGTGGTGCTGGTGAAGATGGTGTGAGTGACTCAGGTACAGGAGGTAACGGAGGACAAGGTATTGTAATAGTTATAACCTATTTTTAATTTATGGCAACAAATAATATAATCAATAATAACCCATCAACAATTCAAATTAACACTTATACAGGTGGTACAAACACTTGGACTAAACCAACAAATCTTAAATATGTTGAAGTGATTTGTATTGGTGGTGGAGGTGGTGGTAGTTCGGGTAGAAAAGCAACTACAGGTACAGGTAGTGGTGGTGCTGGAGGTGCTGGAGGTGGTTATAGTAGAATGCAAATAAACGCATCTTCATTACCTTCAACAGTTACAGTTACTGTAGGTGCTGGTGGTAATGGTGGTGCCGCAATTACAGCTGCAACATCAACTAACGGAAATGCGGGAGTTGCTGGAGGTGCGAGCTCATTTGGTATATATGTAAAGGCGAATGGTGGTGCCGCTGGTCCTGCATCAGGTACTGCAGCATTAGCAAATACCGTAGGTGGTACGGGTTTAATATCTTCAGGAGGTAATGGAGGCGGAACTAATGTAACATCAGGAATTGGTGTTGATGGTCTTGTTGGTAACTACTCAAGTAGTGGTGGTGGAGGTGGTGGTACCGTAATTGGGTCTGGTGGAAGTGGTGGTGGAATTGGGGGAGGTACTCCGACATTCTATAATGGTACATTATCAGGTGGTACCGCAGGTAATATTACCCCAGGACAAAGTGGAGGTACAGGTAATTCTGATAGTGTTGTTTATTTAGGTTCAGGTGGAGGTGGTGGATATTGTGCGGTAGTGTCAGGTAACGCAGGAGCTGGAGGTAATGGTGGTTTATATGGTGGCGGAGGTGGTGGGGGTGGAGCAACTAACGTAGGTGCTGGAGGTAATAGTGGAAAAGGTGGTAATGGTGCCAATGGAATTGTTGTAGTTATTTCATATTTCTAATATTTATAAGTAATGAATTTAAAAATTAATAACAATAAATTTAAAGTTAAAGTTGCAGCATCAGATAAAGAACAACAAATTGGTATGATGAAAAAAAGATTTGATGATACCTTTAATGGTATGTTATTTCTTCAAGGTGAGGGATATCACTGTTTTTGGATGAAAAACTGTATAATACCTTTAGATATTATTTTTATAGAAAATAACACAATTACTAAAATACATCATAGTTGTGAACCATGTAATGATGAAAACTGTGATGATAGATATTGCGGTGAAGGTGACTTGGTATTAGAATTAATGGGTGGTAGTTGTAATGAATTAAATATTAATGAAGGCGATAAACTCAAATTAGATATTTAACCTATCTTTTCTTTCAAAGCTTTAACAAATTTATCCTGTACCATTTTAGTAAACTTAACATAAGGTGAATCCTCAGCATCAGGATTATATTTATACTTTCCTTGTGGTGGTCTTGTATTTCTTCCGAGATAATTTAAACCAGATATATTCGTAATACACTTATGTCCCCCGCTATTAGCTTGAATTAATTCCCAAGCTGAAACTCCAATAGAATCTAAGATACTCATTTCCGATTCAGACAATTCCGAAAATGGTTTTTCCATCATAACTTTAATTCTATTCATATATTCCTCACCATTTTCCATACTCTTAATTTTATTACCATAAAGAGCTTCGAAATCTTTTAATGTAAACCCAACTGATTCTTTTGAAAATTCTTTAGATGATTCAGATATCCATTTAATTGTTGATAAAGGAACAATTCTTTTCTTTAGTTCAGGTTCCCAAAAAGATAATACTTCTTGCGCAATTTCACCTAAATTAATACCTTTCAATTCTCTCTCCTTTTTAAAAGGATTACATGAAGCTTGAACTAATCCCATCGGCCATGCGATTACCAAAAAATCGGCCTCAGGGTTATTTTTAAATGGTGTGTATCTATCATAAGCACCTGGCTTAATCATTGACCCTCCACCATATTGAACTATTATACTTCCATCTAAATTAACGTTACGATGAGATTTCATTTGAGATACATAATCCTCTTTATTCTTCTCCAACCCTAACTCATCCGTATACCCTCTCTCAACCATTATCCTTTTAATATTATGAAAAATATTAAGTAGTGATGGTTCACATTCCATAACCAATTCCTCTAAAAATCCTGGTTTGTTTTTGAATGCTAAAAGTAATTTGTTTGTTACCAAACCTAATACCGTTTTGTTTTTGTCTATCCCTGTTTCCTTATCTAACTTATAGATATAGTTCATTACCATCTCAGGGGTAATATTATTTTTTGCATAATCTGCACTATCTACCATAGATATTACAAATATATCTTTAGATGGGAATAGGTCTGAAGGTGAAACTACTTGAGATATTGTTTCAACATTTGAACGAGCTCCTCTAAATTGTTTTGATTTTGTATCTTCAGCACCTGCCTGTCTATCATGGTGGTCTGTATGAATAACGAACATTGGTTTACCGTGAGCAAAATCAACAAGTACTGGCATTGTATCTCCTTGAGCATCGTTTTTCTTTACCGCAAATTCTTTATCACCATATTGTATAATATGAGCATCAACAACCTTAATACCATTATTCTCAAGGTATTTTTTCATTGCAATAGCAGTCGTAACACCATCTAAGTCTTGGTGGAAATAAATTTCGGCTTTAGGATATCTCTTCCGTAAAGCCGATATTTCTCTTAATCCTGATTCTTTTATTAATTTTCTCATTAAATTAGTCTTGAGCTTCTGTTTCAGTACCACTACATTTTAATATATATTGTTTTCCTCCCGCACCTGAATCTCCAGCACCTACTTCTTCACTATAAATCGCGGCTTGACCTGTAAAACTTAATTTATCTCCTTTTTTAATTTTCATACCTTTAGTAACATTACTACCATTAACAGTTACTTTACCTTCAACTAATCTAACTGTAATAGAAACGTCAGAAGCTCTTTCACAAGGTTTATTTGTCATATCATCTTCCATGATAAAACCATTCTTTTTGAATGATTCATGCATATTCAAAATTGAATTTTTTTCTGAGTCAGAAACTAATATTCTTTTGTTCATAGTTTTTTTATTTATAAATATCTAACAAATAAAAAAAGAGGTAAAAACCTCTTTTATTTTAAATCTAACTCCGTTTGTTTTTTTTGTTCAACAAACAAGTTAACTCGTTTTCTGGCTACTTCAGTATAATTTGGTGATAATTCAATACCTATCCACCTTCTATCTAAAGTTTCTGCAGCAACTAAACTAGTTCCACTACCAGCAAATGGGTCAAGAACTATGTCATTTTTATAGGTTAAGATTTTAATTGCTTTGGTCGGAATATCCATAGAAAAAGTCGCCTTAGTCATTTGTTTAGTATCATTCAAATATTTCCACTGTCCGAATACCAACTCCATAAACTCTTTCTTATCTTCATCCTGATATACAACTTTCTTCTTGGTTGTACCATCTTCCATTTCAATATCCGTAGGAACACCGACCCATTGTGGGACACCCTTAACTTTCTTAATATGTTGTTTCTTATAAGCAAGAATAACACATTCCTTTGGATTATAGATATATGGTGACGATGGACTCATCCAAGAACCCCAAGCCGTAGTCTTACTTCTATGGGGACTATCCTCTTCTAAATCAACAACACCGAAAAACTTAAAACCCACTTTTTTCATTATGGCCCAAAACTCAGAAACAAAAAATACTCTACCTCCACGACTTTGAACATTTGTCTCATACGGAATATTAATACTAACTCTTCCATCATCTTTCAACAGACGATAAACTTGAGTTAACCATTTCTCAGTAAAATCCCAATACTCATCCATTATTACCTCATCATTGTGTGTATCATAATCAATACCAACATTATATGGTGGACTAGTCACAACCAAATCAATCGTGTTCTCAGGTAATGTTTTCATCAATTCAACACAATCACCATTTATTATTTTATTTGTTTCTATCATAATTTACCATTTGTAATATTCCCACCCTTTATCTGTTTGTACGGGTAATAATTTAATATCTAAAAAAACCGCATTTTGTTCTCCCGCATGTAAACCAAGTATATTAAACTGGTAAAATTCTTCTGCCTCAGTTTCTGTCATCTCATCTCTTGTACATAGGATATTAATTATCATTGGTTTAGAATACAAAACTCTCATTCCATTCCCAAACTCTTCAACAACACCTATTATTGCCGATTCTAAACCATCAAGTAATATCGCACCTTCTGCGTATTCATTTAAATCAATTCCCATTTTCTAAATTTTTAATTTTTCTATCTAAATAAAAAGCCGCTTTCTTGAGGTCCTGAATTTCTTTATCAGTATCTTTTTTACCCGCTCTAGCAACATACTTAACAACATTGAACAGATATGCATCTTTATCTAATTCCCACGCTTCACATACTTTTATAACCTCATAAACATTTGATTCACCACCATAATGGTTAGGGTGATTTACCATTTCTTTACTCATACTGTCTTTGTTTTTCTTTTAATTTTTGTCTTGATTCTTGTTTTTTAGACATCGTTTTTTCTTTCTTAACATCGTCAACCTTTTGTTTTTGGGTTGGTACTTCTCTTGTTTTTTTATACTCAGATTTAGGACAATACTCCCAACTAATACCAACCATGTTATTAGCTATTTTGTCATCGACTCTTTGGATTTCTCCACTTTTTTTGTTTCTAATTGTTTTCATTTCTATATTGTTTAATTTTTTTTACAACTTCTTCTTCAGACATTCCACTATAAAACCAATCAAAAACATCGGATGATAGTTTATCCATGAATATAAAAGCATCCGCTTTGTATAGTGGTTTAATAGGTTTACTACTTTCAATATACTTAAAGAGTATTTCTTTTTCTATAGTTCTTTTATTGAATCCCATACCAAAATATAAAAACTAATTTTTAATAAAACAAATAGATTAGTGAGTTTTTCTTGTATTACCTATTTTTGTGGTTTGAAAAATATGCGATAATAATTTTCTTTTAAAAAGAGGTAACAAAGTATTTTCAATTGGATATTCTTTATCGGACTTAAATTCAAAAACAGGAACTGTCTTTTTTTCTCTTTCAAAAAACTTTGAGAAGTTTTCAACAATCTGATTTAATGTCAAATCTTTTTTATTTGCATGATATATCAAATCAACTTTAATACTATATTCATCAAAATTACTTCCTAGTTTAGTAAATCTATACTCCCAAACATAGATGTCATTATCTGATTTTTTATTATAAACAATAAATCCTTTTGGATAACTTAAATTTTTACTGTTTCTTTTAATTGAAAATGATATTGAATCATATATTAATCCCCAATATGATTTAACAATACTAAAATATTCAAAAAATTTAGATGAGCTATCTTTAATTATTTTTTCTACTTCTACTTGCTCCTCATTAGTTAATACTGGAACTGATTCCGCAATTAATTCTTTTAACAATACTTCATCATCACAAGATGTAAAAATCTTATTTGTTGATAGTATCACATTTTCTTTTATTAAGGTTTGTAAACTAGCTAAATGTAATGATAATTCAATAAAGGTTGGATATATCTTATTTTCTTTTAAGATTTCATCAATTTTTTTAAAATACGCCAATAAAACGTACTTCTTATGTTCCGAGTCTATTGGTTCATGAAACATCCAATCAGTTGGCATCATAAACTCAATTTTGTTTTCTATTACGTCACTCATTCTTATTATTTTAAAAAATATAATAAGAACTATATAAAGTTGTAGTTATTCTATTCTCATAACGTAGAATTGTTCTCCGTTTACATAAACAGTATCATATGAACTGTCATAACCATTTATAATTTCTATACCATCAGCATCAATAACACCATCAATAAAGTCACGTTCATTTATAAAGTTATCAAAATCATCAATCCCTATTTCTTTTAAAGAATTTAATGGGTCTCTTCTAACGCTTTGAAGCATATCATCAAGTTTATTATCAATCATATCTTCTGTTGGTTCTCCAACCTCTGGCTCAATGTCATCTTTTTCACTTTCAAGAGCATCAATTCTTTCTTGAATTTCATCATAAGCCGTACTATACTCAGTTGGTTCCTCAATTTCATTCTCTATTTCTTCCAACCTATTCTCTAAAACACTAATTAACGATTCTATTTCCTCAATCCTTGTTTCTTGTTCATCAGTTAATTCATAATCATCATCATTAAAATAAACATCTGGATTTTCTCTAATATCATCCTCATAATAATCTCTAAAATAATCAACAACTTCTTCTTCATCTATATAACTTTCAACAAAACTTGGACTAAAATTACTATACCCTCCATCTTCAAGTTGACTTTTAACATAATCTCTAGCAGCTTCTTCAAAATCAGAATATTTTCCAGCACAATAAACTTCACCTTCTAAATCATCATATCCAACAACCTCAAACTTAGGTATGTCATAGTGGTCCCCGTCAGGAATTAAATTATATATATCTATCTTATTATTAATCTGTTCAATCTCTTCTTCCGTAACTTCAATATCAGCATGAATATCAGTCAAATCTCTACCTTGTTCTTCATATTCAGATTCTTTATCTTGTAAATTTTCCAACATTTCAGTTAACTCAACTAATCTTGTTAAATCTTTATCTGTTTTTTGTTGTACTTTTTTATTACTAACTAAATGTTCTAAAATTGCGTGAGCCGCATATGCTTCATCATCCGCTCTACCATATCCAGTATCCAATCTCCACTCGTCATCTTCTCTCCTAACATTAGCATCATTTATTTTAGCATCTCTAATCCTTTTTTCTTTAATTCTTTTTAATGGACTATTCCAATCCGACACATATCCTTTAATATCAATACCATCAACACTAGATATTTGAGTATCACTAACATTTAAATTTCCTCGTATTATTTTAATCCCATCTAAAGATTTAGTTGGGGTTCCGTTTAAATTTAAATTACCTGTTATTATAATTTTTTTACCTTTATATTCAGGTAAATTGGCAATACCAGGAGCATAATATCCAGCATATTTCATTAATTCAAGATATCTTTCAGGAGTCACCTCTACCCAATTATCTTCTTGTTCTAAAACAACTCTAACAATTTCTTTAATATCTGTCTCGTTTAACTTAATTAGTTTTTTCATTATCTATAAATATAAAGATTTAAATAAAATTAAGTCAAATTATTTACATTAATATTGTTTTGGTGATATTTATAAGTAGAAAAAAAAAATAAACCAACCTTTAAATAATTTTAACATGGGATGCGGATGTAAAAATAGCTCAAACACAAATGCGACACCACAATCACAACCAACACAACAAACAGTTCAAAAGCCTAATCAACAAACTGTTCAAGAAACAATACAAAAAACAATAGAAAAATACTACACCGTTAAAAAAGGTAAGTAATTCTATGTCCTAAGCATTTAATTTATTAAAGGGAAAATTTTATTTCCCTTTTTTTAATATTTATAGTCAATGAAATTACTTAAAATTGTAAGCGAAGGTAAAAGAATTAAATTAGAACCTGAAGTAAACGCCCTAATAAATAGAGTTGCAGATATTATTTATAAAAAAAGAAACACAGGTTTTAAAAAATACACACCAATAACTTCCATACCAATAGTTGTACAAGACGGAACTCCAGGTACTGTTGAAATTGCTGTAGACCCAAAGTTAGAATATTTTGGATTATTAGACCAAAAAGTTGAGGACAGTAAAGACCCAAATGATTTTATCCTAACTCTGAATCCAAGTAAAATAACAAGTAAAAAAAATTTATACCTTACACTATACCACGAAATAATGCATGCAACTGACCCAGGTTATACAACCAAGTATTCTGAAAAATACTGGAAAGATTACGACCCTGAGATTGATGAAAAATATTGGGCACACCCTATTGAGTTCAGAGCCAGTACAAATGAATTTATTGAAGGTTTAAGAAATGAATTCGCATTAAGAAAAAAAAGATTAAAAAATCCTGAAAATATAAAGTATTTAACAGATTCTGCCGATAATATTTTAAACTATTTTGCTCAGGGTACTAAGTTAACTAAATTATCTTATGATATATTGGAAGGAATGTCGGGATTAGTTCCTCAGGATACCAAAATCGCAAAACTACTTCAAGATATGTTTATTGAATATCCTCAAACATCGGAATTCGCACCAAAAAATAATAAGCAACCATATTATGTAAATTATATAGAATTAATTAAACTATATGACCCAACTATTTGGAAAAGATTTTTAACAATGCTTCACTCAGAAGTTAATGAAATTAAAGAAAATTTAAAAAAATCTATTTAACATTTAAAATTATTTTTATACTCTTGATAAAACATAGATTATGAAATTAATTAACTTAAATTCTAAAAAAGGAGTTGTAAATTTATTTGCCGATTACATCCTCAAAAAAATAGATAATAAAACTAATACAATAATCCAAGTTACCGATTTCAATCATTTCTTTATTGTTAATGGAATAACTAACCACAAAGAAATTTTAGATATTCCAAAAATTAAAGATGAATTTATTTCTGAATATCAAGACCTATTAAAAAATATTGGTTATGAAGAAAATTTAAACATCATGGATTTAATCAAATACAATGAAAAAATAAATGAAGAGACTTCTATTGAATGTGAATTTTACGACTCAAATAGAAACATTTATAACACAACAATATGTGATTATGATTTTCAAGATAATGATATCTATTCTATAAATTATACTGATGATTTTGTATACGAAACTGCAAGGAATTATAAAACATCACTAATGGGTTTCCATCAATCACCATTACAAATAACGTCAGAATTTCCACATGGTTATAGTCTATCTATGGGTAGAACATTACTTTATTATTCAGAATATATCGCACATAATATAATGAATCCTTTATTAGGAAATAAAATAAGAATATTATTATCAACCGAAAATAACTTCGAGGGTGAACAAGAAATTTCGATAGATTTTAATCAAGACTTTTTATCTAACAATAATGTGAAATCCATGATATTAGATATTTTTGATTTTAATTTTGAAATATTTAATAAAAAATTAGAATCATATGATATTTGTGATGACATAAAAAAACCAACCGAAGATAAACCTTGGTTGGTTAAAGATATAAATCCTAAAGACTTAACTATTTTTTAAACTCTTTTTGATAAAGATATTACTTGATAAAAATCTTTTTTTCCTTCACAATACTCCTTGATTAGGTTTAATAAACTTCTGAACATAAACGCATCATTTGTTTTCTTTTCGCATTTAATAAACAACTCAATTAAATAAGAAAGAAATTCAACACTATATTTCCCAATTGGATTTAAATAAAAATATTTTCCTTGGAAATATCCTTTATGTCTTGGATTATATTCATTTCTTTCTTTTACTGAATTAAATGGTGTTGTTTCATCATATATTTTAATCCACTCCTCAATAAAATTTTTAACTCCTTCTTTATTGACTTCTGCCTTCATTAATAAATCCACAATCCAATGGGTATGTGATGGAGCTCTTAGTCTTTTTCCAGGTTCTAAATACTTAACAACAAAATCTATTTCAGGACTACCTCCTCTATTTCCTTGGTAGATTGAAATAATTTCACCGTTACTTAAATTCCAAAACTTAATTGGTTCATGTCTTACTCCTTTTCTGTTAAAGGTTAAACTTTTCATATCTTTCTTTTATAATGTTAACACCGTCTTTTACTTCAATAAAATCTCTGTCGGGGGCAAATAGTTTTGTTTTATATTTTTCACCATCACTTTCAATTATCATAAAGGCAGGAACAAAATCATTACCACCAACCGCTTCAATAAATAAATCATACTCTTCTTCCTCAACTTCAATATCTCTTTCAACAAAAGGTATATTATAAGAATCTAATTGCTCCTTCATCGTTACACAAAAAGGACATCCTTTCATAGTATACAACACAATTAATTGTTCTTTCATATTACAATAATTTTTTTGTCATTTCCATTATCACGTTAGTGTTTTTAACACCAACTTCACTAAATAACGCTTTACCATCTGAGAAACCTTTTATTGTTGGTACGCTACGAATACCTAACTCAGACACTAAATCCATATCTTTTTCAATATTAAAAGTATAAAGTTGAACTTCCGAATTTTGTTCCACTAATGTCTTACCAGCACTTTCAAACATTGGTTTCATTACCTTACATGGTCCACACCACGTCGCCCAAAAGTCAACAATAATTTTATCACCATTTTTAATTTTCTGTTTTAAATCTGTAGTTGTTATTTCCATTTTATTTCATTTTTTTTAAACCGTTTATGTATATTTTAATTTGTTCGTATTGTTCTATTTTATAAATAATTTTTATCTTAAAGTTAGGTTCCTTATCAAATCTACTTAAATAAATGTAGAAACCTGAAGTATGTTTAAATATTCCATCAGTATGAAATATTTCTCTATCATAAATTGACTCTAAATAAATAGGTACATATCTCTTATCAAACCATTCATTATTTAATAAATTAACGGGTGTCAAATTATTAACATCAAAATCAACATCCATGATAGAGTGAATACCCTCTAAAGTACCATAAAATTTACTAAAAAATTTAAATCTATTATTTTCCATTTTAAAATTCTAAATTTATGGGTCTATTATAGTATGAGTTTATGTTATGAATATAAGGACTAACCCAATCCAAGTAACCGCTATCAGTAATTTTACTTTCAGATTCAATTATTTTTCCACCAACCTCAACTTTAACTTTAGGTAGTTCAAAATATTCAACCATTTTTTCAACATTTTTATCCAATTCTTCCAAAACACTATCCCACTTATCACTTAACTTTTGATTAAATCTACCTAAACTCTGAACACGTTTTAATTTTATTTTATTATTTTCACCACTCACCCTATACTCCAAAGTAGCTCTTTCTGTTGAATAATCAGACCACTCTCTTAATGAGATTATAAGTGATGACGCCCTATTTATGTAGGTTTTAACACAATTACTTTGTAATCCAGACTCCATATTATATTCTGATGATTTAGTTAGTACCACAGGATAATATTCAATATCATTATTTATGATTTTACTTGTAACACCATTTATAAACTTTTCTGAATAAAGTCTGGTATAAATACCTGTTGTATAATTAGAATATTTATCACTCCATTGACTATGTTCTTTATTAAAGGTACTAATATTATTTGACCTCCACTTAATAACTTCAAACTGTTTTAAGAAAACATAAAAATTTATATGGTCAATAAATGTTTGCAAACTACCTGTGTTTCCTATACCCGATTTAAAAGCTTCAAATGCGTTTTTTTTCTCAATATCGGTCATTAGATTATTATCACTAGGTATTTGATAACCATGTTTAAATTCAAATATTGATTTTAAAATATCTTCACTTTGATGTCTCAAAAATTTTTCACCAAAAAAGTTTTCAACTTCTTTAAAGAATTTAACATTAATAGATTCTGTTTTTTGTAAAACTCTTCTGATTTTATCCCCACTCAACCCTTGAGTTAACATAAATGACTCAACTAATTTATTGCCACATTTTTTTAATATCCTTTTATTAGGTAATGGAATCATTCCCATAAATGTTTGGAAATTATCAGGGTATTTTATACCTCTTGTTATCATGTAATGTTGATACAAATTTTCATCAGTATTTAACATAAAATCAAACTTATAGTTTGGTATTTGAGATGTGAATGCGTCTATTGCGGGTAACCAAACATCTAGAGCGTTCTCGGTTATATCTTCACCGCCTTTAAATAAATTAAAGTTATTATGTAAAATAAACTGAATTGTTTTTATCGGTCTTGACGCAAAATAATTTTTTCTTACTGAATTTGTGAACTTACGTTTTTTAAATGAATTTCTAATATTACCTGAATATAAAGTATTTGTTTTAAAATCATAGGTGACAAAATTCATCGTACTGCTTTTGGTAAAGTATACTTTTCCTGCTCTTCTGTTTTTATGGTATTGAAATATTTTAATTGAAACTTTTTCTTCATTCTTTTCAACAACAAGGGTTAATCTAGTAATATCAATTGAACATAATGGATTACCAAAATTTTCAATTAAATCTTTTTCAGTGGTTGTGGAATGAGAATACTTAAAATATGGGTGTTTTTCTGTACCATGTAATTCTTCAGAAAGTATTGGTACATCGCGTTTATCAAAATCAATCAAAGCTCCAAAAATTTTTGCAACTTTATCTTTATCAATATATTTTTTTTCAGGTATTTTATTATAATCCTGATTAAACCCAATATTATATTTTTCGTATTTTTTTTTAAATAACTCTTCCATTTTACAAAGATAATAAAAAATTAGAAAATGGGGGTATTAAAACCCCCATTATATTATTAACAATAACTCTCAGCCAGTTCCCAAAGTTGAGTATTCACCTTATTACGTGTATAGATGTTATTCAACTCCTTCATACTTGAGCTTCTTCTACCTGCCATATACTGAACTCCTCCTCTAACAAACTTCTCTTGAACTACATTAAAGGTTGTCCACATATCATTTCCTTTATCTCCATCACGAAGTGGTTGTAGAATATCTTCAATCTTAATGGTTGACGGTGCCTTACCTTCTCTCCATCTGATAGCGGTTGCAGATTTAACAAATCCAACTTGTTCACCTTCGGTCAACTCGCGTGACTTCATTTTATCAACCGAATTCTGAATAACAGGAAGACGTTTAGCAAAATCATCGGTTAGTCTTTTAACCTCATCAATATCAAAAGATTGGTGACGAATACTGAATGATTCACTAACGGATGTTGGGACTGTAAGACCGTTAGAACAAACCAATCTGTGAAGACCTGCACTAACGTTGAAGGTACTAACCCCATTGTGTGAATTACGGATAATTGCTTCAACCAAAGAATCCCCTACTTGTGGTAATTCGGAGTTACGTAAACGAAGTTCATGAACTCCATACTGACCAAGACCAACTTGTTTTGCTGAATATACGTTCCAACCCTCTTGATTGAACTTTTCTATAATATCAAAAGTTGGTACGAAAACGTACTTATTTGACATCTTTGGAGATGCATTACTTGAGAAGGCCGCGGGAGCCGTTTGCTTTAAATTTTCGAGTGAAATGATAGTTGACATATGTTATTGTTTTTGTGTTTAGACCACAAAGATAAACAATAATATTGAATTATCAAAAATATTTTTTAATTAATTTAGACAGATGTCACCATATGGGGTTTCCATAAAAACAACATTAACTACTGTTTGAGATTTAATATCCCTATTCATCTTAACTACAATATCAATCATTTGATTTCTGGTTAAACTAACATCTTCTCCTTTTTTATGATTTTCTTGAGCAACTTCTTTAATTTTATTAAAGAAATAATCTTTATCCAAGCCACCAATAAGTAGTCGCAGTTCTTCTGGGTTTTTATTAAAAAAACTAACTACTTGGCTAATATAGATATCAATATCTACGTTACTCATATAACTCATAATTTATTATCTTTTTTTACTAAAAAATCCGCTTCCACCTGAACCCTCTTCTCCAAAAACATTAATAAATGCGGGTGTTGTATTAATCTTAGTACCATTCAAATTTATAAAGGCTAAATTTGGTATTCTCATTACAGAATCAGGTATTTCATGTAATGATGGGTTATTAGGTAATGCCAAGAATGATAAATTCTTTAACTGACCTATTTCATCAGGTAATGATTTAACACAATTCATTAATAATAACGCCTCTAATTGTTTGAATCTACCTATTGTAGGAGGTACGTCCAAAGCTATTTTTTCATTTGATTTGTTATTAAATAACAAATTTGTAATATCATCAGGTAAACTAGCAAAAAACTCATTAAACCCATATAATGCAATAAATTTAGCCGCAGAACTACTTGGATATTCAATTTCCACCTTTTTTCCTCCTGCGGTAGTTAAGCCTTTTGCAAATTCAGGTTTAAAATATTCTTTCAATTCACTACCAGCTCCGTTTAAAAAATCAATTAATTCTATTCTATGGTCCAATCTATCCATAAATTGATTTGACGGAAAATGGAACTGAAATCTTTCTTGCGGTAATCCTGTTCTTTTCCCAACTGACCCTTTATCGTCATTAGCCAAGACAACATATAACGGACCATCTTTAGCATAGTTTTTAAAATATGATGAGTCAGGAGGCGAAGTACACCATCTTGATTCACCATTATTATAATCATAATAACCTCCGTACCAACTAGCAGCCTCTTGTCCTTTAGGGCCAATATCTGAAATCTTAACTACAGTCCAAGTAGGTGTTTCTATTTCAACTGTTGCACCAGGATGATTATAACCTTCTCTTGTTTTTCTAATTTCCTTTTTAAGTTCTTTTTTATCTAATTCTTTTTGTTTCTTTTCAGGAAGTTGGAAAGCATTTAAAAATCTAAATAACTCATCAGGACTACCAAATTTATTAATATCTCTCTTATCCACAGGAAAATATTGTTTGTACTTGGTAAACTTCTTTAAATCGTCAGTAACCTTGAACAAATCTTCCATGAATAAATCACGATACTCACTAACCACTTTTTTGTATTGTGGTGTTCCCGCTTCAACATTATCTCTTTCATCATTAAACTTACCAGGAGTTACATACTTACTCAATAACCAATTAGTATAAGCACCTGGTTGGACTTTTGACAAATTTTCGGGTCTCAAATCACTTGTATCAAAATCTGCTGGTTTTTTTGTTGTCGGGTCCGCAAAGATAATTTGACTTAATTTAGTCATATCTAAAATAGGATTTATCTTTTTACCATCCTTATCTTTCTTTATTGTTGTATATTTATCCAACAACACATCAAATCTTGAATTCTCAAGAATGATAGTTTTAATAATATTCAATACTTTCATTACTTTAATTTTATTATTATAAATATCTTAATGAAGCAAAAGTACTTAATAATTCATTATCAACAACTCTTCAGCCAAATTTTGTTTTACATTTTTTTTCGCAGCAGCTGCTTTAGCAAAAGACTTCTTTTCCCATCTATAAATGTTATCAGGAAACCAATCATGTAATAATGGGAAATCATAATAAGATAAACTAAATTTACCTTTAATATGTTTAAGAACATTCGCTAACCTTTGGTGGTCTTCTCTATCAAAATCGTGATTAGAATAATAATTTTCAGTTTTCCAATATGGTGGGTCTAAATAGATATAGGTATTTTCTGAATCGTATTTATTAATAACATCCTCAAAATCCATGTTTTCAATATCCGTTATCTTTAAAAAATGCTCAATCCAATCTGGTTTACTTAATTTATCTCTAAATGAAAGATATTTTGAACGGTACTTACCCTTTAAATCAATAAATGATGATGTCTCAGGTTTACTACCACTAAAAACCTGTGTTAATACATAAACATACTTAGCCGCTACATAATAATCAGGAACATTAACTGTAAATCCCGAATTAAATACTTCACTCTGAAATGTTGTAAATTGTTCTTTTAATATATCAGGAGTAGTACTTACTCCAAACTGTTGAACTTCAATACTATCTAAAGCTCTTTGTAATTCAGATGGATTTTGAACACACTTGAATAAATTATAATTTAGTGGATTAAAGTCATTATAAACAACTTTTTTTAAATTTGGGTACTTGGATAGGTCCATATTGTAAAAACACCAGAACATACCTCCAAACGTCTCTACGTACGTCTCCATGTCTTCTGTGTAGTATGGTACAATCCATTTACCAATTTTTGATTTTCCTCCGATGTATGATAACATAATTTAGTTTTTTAAAAGTATAATAAAAAAATTACAAAAAGCAAATTTTTTTAGTTTACATGAATTTTTAAATTTAATATATTTAGATTATGGAACAAAAAAAATGTAGCTTTTGTAACAAAGCAAAAAGAAAATTCTCAAAATATACCATACTTGGAATTTATTTATTAGTATTAATGATTTGGGGTCAGATTGATATGATTAAATACTTCATCAAACTTCTTGGTTTCTAGTATACTTTACGTGATACCTCACATATAAATCACCAATAACATTGGTTATAAATCCTTTATTTCTTAATCTTAAAGGTATTTGAGTATTAAATTCTTTTGGGAATTTAACTGATAACGCACCATCGGGATGCGGTATTTCAAAATCACCTTTATTCAAATCAGTTAAATTAAAAAAGGCATTATAAATTAAATCGTTACCACTTTTCTCAAATCCATTTTTCATTGTTAATTTAACTCTTAGAATTAAATCCCCAATCATTCCTTGTACATAATCTCCTTTTTGTTGCACTCTTAACATTTGACCTTCGTCAACACCTCTTGGGAATGTTATTTTTAATGTTTCAATACTTTCTTTACTACCATTACCATTACATGTATAACACTTGTTTATTATATTATATCCACTTCCTCCACAACCATTACAAGGTGTTTTAACTATTTGTGTAAACATTCCTGTACCCGCTCTTTGCATAAAAAATCCCTGTCCATTACAAATATTACACACTGTTCTATCTCCACCAGAACCATGACATTTAATACATTCAGAATGTCTACTATATGTTATATCTTTAACAACTCCTTTATATGATTCAATAACATCAATTTGTACCTCAATTAATTTTTCAGGTACTCTTCTTTGTTGTTGAAAATTTCCACCTCCAAAAGGATTTCCTCCAAACATTTGATTAAACAAATCATCAAAGTTCCCATTAAACGGATTACCTCCCCCAAATCCGCCAGCCATAGGATTTTCTAATTTATAATCATATTCTTTTCTTTTTCCATCATCACTAAGCGTTTCGTACGCCTCAGCAATATCTTTAAATCTATCACCACCGTCTGGATTTCTATCAGGATGAAATTCTAATGCTAATTTTCTATATAATTTTTTTATTTCATCTTGACTGGCGTCTTTACTTACTCCTAAAATTTCGTAATAATTCTTCATATGAATAACAATTATACCATAATTTTATTTAAGAATAAAGAAAGATACAAAATAATAAAGAAATATAAAACTTATAAAAACGCTTTACCTTTCTTTAATTCAAAAGTAAAGGAAAGTAATGATGTAGTATTTGATATTCAAACTGAAAATGGTAAAGATGTTAATTATGAAATTGCGTTAGTTGAAAAAACATCTGAAAAATTATTTCCAATATATAGAACAGATGAAATGGGTAGAAATATACCTGTCGAAATAAATAATCCTAATTATGGTATAATTAAAATAGAAAAATATAAAATACCTGAGAAAGTATATCATATAACGAAAAAAGAAAAAATTTCCTCTGAACTACTAATTTCTAAATACCTAAAAGGCGATTCATTAAAAGTTGTTTCTAAATTAAATAATAAAATAATAATACAAGATGACGATTATTATAATTTATTTTCGTTGAAGTCTATATTTGACGCTGAAAGATTTTTAATTAATTTAGAAACCTATATGATTGAAAATCATAAAAGAAATTGTTTAATTGTTAAAGATAGTAGTATACAGCAAAAAAAATACCTCTATGAGGTATTATCTAATTTAGGTTATAATAAAGATATGTTATATAGAACTTCAACTACTCACTTAAAAGATAAATAAATTCTATTCCTGATATATCTATTTTAAATTCTGTTTTATCTTCAGGAACTGTCTTCAACGAATCTCTAACTTTAATAAAGTCATCTTTTTTCAATTCAAACACTATCGCCTTTTTTCCCTCATGTAATATATCAATCCCTTCGCTAATTAATGCTAATTTTTCTAAATACCCCCCAATACTTTCATTATTCTCCTCCATAAACTAATTTTTTTTACTTTATTTTCAAAAATTTTTTCTTTATCAACACTTTTAATAGAATTTATAAATTTTTTTTTATTATTATCAATTTCTATTTTATCTTTCTCAATCTCCTTCTGATACCAATCCAATATTTTCTGATTGCTCATATTCTTCAACTTTTATTTTAAAACCTGCTTTAATGTTAAACTCTAACGATTTTAAATCATCTAATTTGTTTTGTTCAAAAAACATTTTTAATTGTTTCATTTTCTCATCCAACAAAAACTCTTTTTCTTCTCTTTCTTTGTTATACTTTATAATACCATTTATATTAGTAAATAAAGTATTTAATGACTTTTCATCAAATTCAGTTGCAAATGAAAAAAATCTAAACTCAGGTTTTTGTTGGGTTTGTTCTATTATAGTTTTTTCATCAACATATTTTTTAGGGTATTTCCAATTTTTTGGAAATTCAATATCAATCGACACATAAGTTTCCAATTTTCTTATTGATACAAGATAAGGAAAAATATTAATTAATTCTTTATATAAATTCATTTAGAATAATTTTATAATGTAAGTTATCAAATATGATAACATTAATCCGTTAAAAATAAGTTCCCTACCACTTAAAACCATTTTTTTGGGTGGATTTTGTAATAGGGCACTTACAAATTTTATGACCAACCTTAAATTGGTCAAAATAGAAAATACAAATAGGAATAAACATATTGTACTATAAATTATCATTATTTTTCCGATTTTCTATTTTCCAGAATTTCACCTCTTAATTTTTGTAACAACGCCTTTAGTTCTTGTGCTAATTTTCTAGCTCTAGTTCCTGCACTTTTATTTCCTTTATAAAATTTAGCAGTATCAACAGAAAGTTCTTCAGTCATCGTTTTGATTTCTTCAATCGTAGTTAACTCTTCCATTTTTTTTTTAATTTTATGTTTATTATACAATATAATAATAAAACTCTCACTTAACAAGTAAATAAAATAGAAATTTTATCTTAAAATATTTTTATCCAATAACTTATATAATTCGGTATATAAATCTAAATCAGATTTAGTAAAAACCACTTCTTTATCAAAAAGTTCCTTGAAAAAATGTTCGATAGAATTTCTAACACTTATACTTTTTTGTCCGTAGAATATTTCCATTAAAAAAGATTTAAAATATTCGTAATGTTCCCCTTTTAAGTTAAATCGTATATTTTCTTTTTTAAAATTATCTATGGTTGTTGACCAACACCAATCAAAATGTTTTATATTATCTTCTTCGGTTAAAATTATTTTAGTCTCATTATGAGTCGTTTCTTCACCTAAATAAGTTTGTTTGATTAATGATAATAATGATACACAAAAGTCATAGAATAGCTCACTTTTTTCAGGTATAATATTATTAATATTAAACCAAACATCAACATCTTCTTTACTTAATGGTTGAGTTACCCAATTAAAAAAATTCTCCATAGATTTTATTTCTATGGAGAATATAGTATAAGTTTAAATAAATTGAATATTACTGAGTTTTTTTATTGTAACCCATAAGATGTTTAATCTTATCAAACTCCTCACTAATTAATTTTTCTGATTTTATTTCTGATTCATCAACTTTATCTAAAACACTTTGTGCTTTTTTTGCCGATTTTTTACCTCTTATTGATTTTAAACTACCAGTTCCTTTTGATTCACCCGCAACATCAACAGGTTGTGGTTGTCTCTTATATGACGCATCCATTTGTTCAGCACCATACAAGTTTTCTTCATAATTTTTATAAAATTTTTCACCCACATCTGTTTTTACCGCATTTGCATACTCTTGAGAATTTCCTGTGGTTTTATCTCCTTTAATATATTTTTTTATTTTTTCATCGTCAGGTTTAATTTCATCAAAAACTAAATTTTGTTGTCCAGGATAAGCAAATGCATCAATATACTCATCAACCGCATCTGAAGGGATATAGGCTTTTTTATCCATTTTAGCCAATTCTCCATTTCCTTTAGGAAATATTTTTGGTTCCATACTATATTCACCTTTAGAACCATCTTTTAAATATTCTTTCATTTTCTTAGTCACCGCTTTGATTGCCTCCTCATTTTCTTTTTTATTTGCCGACAATACTTTTTCAGTTTCTGCCATACCTTTAGCTTTCTTTTGTTCCATAACTATTTTTTCTATTAAATCAATCATCTCATTTTCTGTTAATTTGAAAGACCCCTTTGTACTCTTTTTATGTTTAACCCCTTCATACACCTTCTTAATAAACTTCTCAGCTTCTTCTAAATTAGACCTATCAGTATATGATTTACCACCCAACTCAAATTTGTCACCTTTTTTAGTTTTTGCCAAAGCACCTGTAAAAGCGTTACCTTCTTCAACTTCTTTTTCATCTTCACCTAAACCAAGTTTCTTTTTCATTTTATCAAAAAAAGAACTACTTTTTTTTCTTGGTATATCTTCAAACTCAATATCTTCAATATCTCTACCTCTCCCCATTTCACCTTCATCTGATATATCAATTTCTTCCGCCCCTTTACCATATCTTGTTTCCCACTCATTATCATCCCATTGAGTTGGTTCGTCTGTCATAGCCGTATGACCTTGTTCTTTAACTGACTTTTTTCTTAACATCTTAAAATCTTGTTTATCTAATCTTCCATTTTTATTTTTATCTAATTTTTTTTGACCACCAATTAATTCTTCATCAATATCACCCATATCAGATGATTTACAGAATCTTTTAGTTCTTTCATCATCTTTACCGAATTTCTCCATATGGTATCCACAAGCATCTTCATCAAAATCAGAACCCATTTCTTCATTATCTTCTTCCGTCATACCAGTACCACTAAGAGTTACAGGTTCATTTAGATGCCAATCATCATTTACCTTAGACTTAACTTTATCTGTTAATTCATCAGCCTTCTCTTGAAGAGATTCCTCAATTAACCTTTTTACTAATTTATTTATATTTTTTGTCATGTTATCTTATTTAATTTATAAATATTTTATTTAATCGTTTTGTTCTTATAATTTTCAATTTCATATTGAATAACCGCCTTTATTACATTCTCACTAATATTATGTTCTCTACTTATTTTATTAATAACCTTCTTAACTACCTCATTTTCATATATTTTAAGAGCTTTAATATCCCCTTGATTACAATATGGAAATTTTTTACATTTTTTCTTTACCGTTACAAATTTTCCTCCTGGTATTTGTGTTTTAGACTTTCCTCTCCAATCTTTTTTACTTGTACTATTAGCCCAAGCCGCTGGTGTTTCATAAGACCCAGAAGATGCAGAACCTGTCGCTTCTTTAGTTTCTGTCTTTGTTAGTTTTGGTGTTTCTTTAAAACTATTTCTTACAAATTCACTATCTTTAAACGCTATTGGTCCCGCAAAAGAACCTGCCGAACTTGCCCCTGTTGATTCTTTGTTTTCAGATTTTTTCTTTTTTCCTTGACAATGAGCTCTTTGACTAAATCCTTTTGGGTTTTTACAGTCAATACTTTTTTTGTACTTTTCAGACCACTTTTCTTTGATTTCACCTTCGCTAGGAATAGAATCTCTAAATTCTGTGTAAGTATCAAATCCTTCTTTATTTTTGAAGGCATCTGCAGTACCAAATTCATTTGATAAAGCACTTTTCATAGTTTTATATATATCGGCCATAATTATGCGTTTTTAAGTCTTGGTTCCCAATATCCTCTATTAGTCCACATTACATTATAAAATTCTCTAAATACTCTAATAACAATATCTTTAACATCAGTTTCTAACTTACCTCTTTTAATTTCTTTAGCAATTGTATCTATTAATTTATCTTCAAATTGTTTAATAGTATTCTGACCTAGAAAATCTTTAATTTCTTTTCTAATCATTACTTCAATTTCTCTTTTTTCTGAATCAGTTAACGCCATATCTTTTTATTTAATAATTGCAATTATTATACCTAATATTAAAATTGTACTACCAGAAACCCATCTAGTACATTTACCAATGAATTTTTCTCTACCTAAAGCAGTTTCAACATTTTTAGTATGTTCCTCTAAAACACCATATTTTACTCTCTCATCACTAATAACGCCATTCAAATTCTCAATCTTACTTAAATGTTTTTGATTTATACTATCAAGAAAATACGATTTTTCTTCACATTTAATCAATTCTGTTTCTGTAGTCTTTAATAAAGCCTTAGCCGAATCTCCACTAAGTAAATCTTTAACCATTTCCTTAACCACAGTTATTGGGAAACATTTAACCTCAGGGATGCTGTCCGTACCTTTTTGTGAAAAAGTCGTCAATTTGAGCCCTAGAAAAAGTATCAACACTAATAATCTTTTCATGATAAAATTCTTTAATAATCGTTTTTTGTCTTTTTATGCTATCAATTGCGTTATCTATTTTACTTATTTCAACGTAATACATTGAAATTGCAGAATCAATTTTTTTATTTTCCTCCTCATATCTCATGATATTTTTATTCAAAGAATCAATTTTTGCTTGTGATTCTGCCGACATTTTAATACTAGGCGTTAAAACAAACATTAACCAATAAAAAATGAATATTCCAAATATTAAAAATACTATTGTTTTAAAATTTTTAATTATAAACTCTTTCATATTATTCTTCATTTTGTTTTTTTGGTTCGGTCTTCTTTCTACTAGCCAAAACTTTAGCCCATTTAGATTTAAATTTCTCATAATAAACCTGTAATTTATTTAACATATCTAAGAAATTCTTATCAACTTTCATCATAGTACCATTGATATAAATACCATTATTCTCCCCTATAGTGAAATAAAATTCCATGTCAAAATCAATTATCTTTCCTCCCCATTCAACATCTGTTTTATAAACATTAAGATTTTCAAAATCCGCCAAATCAGAAACTTCGTTAACAAACTCGTCCATTGTTTCTTGGAACGCAATTTTTTCATCTGTTGTTAGTTCCAAATCAGTTTTATCTTTACCATGTAAAGTTAATACTCCACCTGAAACTCTATAAGATTGTTGTTTGTCATCTTTTGGAGTCTCCTCATCTTCTATTTCTTTTTCCGTATCTTTAATTGGATTTATCTTATTCATAATATCATCTTGTTCTGAGATTAAACCATAAGATTTTTTTATACGACTAACTTCTTCATTAATGTTTCCCCTTAACATACTGTTAGAAGCTTTTAATAGTTTCTTTATTTCATCATACGAGTTGTTCATTTTCAATATATTTTAAAAAATTTTCAAAATTAAATGATGGACTTAAATCAGTATATTCAGAACTAAAATTACTTCTAGTTACTATACCTTCATATCTTTCAACCCCATCCACTTTTGTATTGTGACCTATACATTTTTTATCCATAGAGTATTCTTTAATTAAAGAGTTACATAATTCAGCACAAACCTTGATTTGTTTTTCAGAATATGGTTCCCAAAAAAAATAATCCCTCCATTTTCTTTCATAAATATCACCTTTATAAATATCATCATTCCAGTTAACGTGATAGTCGGTTAATGACCTTTTTTCTAACCAACCTAAATTTTCTAATGAAATTATTATTGAATTTCTATTAATATTAGTTTTTTTAAAAAAATTAGAAAACCCATTATCTGGTAGTGCCCTATAAATAAGACCGTCCCTACTAATAATATAGTTAGGGACTTTATCATATTTGCCGTTATGTCTGTACTTTAGAGAAGAAATGTAGTCATTAATGTTTCGTGAAGTGTGAGTTAAAATAATTTGTTTTTTCTTCTTTTGTTTTCCAAGACAAGTTAAATTAAGATTTTCTTTTATGTTAACCATCTCTTTTTACATAATTCAACCGATTTATTTTTGGCCCTTCTTCTGATGGTTTTACCCATTCAAATTGTTCGTCTTCTAAACCATCCATTAAAGTTACGTCCCAATTTGATATTTCATCATCTGATGGTATTGAGTCAATAATATCCTCATTGGTCGTTATCATCATTTCAGATGCGTTTTGTGGTACATTAGATGGTTCTATATTACCAAATTTTTCTTCTTGTATTTTATTTAAAAATAACTCAATTTTATTTAACTCTTCATCTGTTGGGGAATATGTAATGTCTTGATTTACTAATTCAGATTCTATCTTGCCCGCTTTAATACTCAACTCATCAATATCAACTATCGGAGTTATATTAACTTCTTTATTTTTTTCTTCCTCTTCAAACTTAACTAACATATGAAGAAATGACAACGATATTAATGGTAACATTCCTCCTGCAAATAACGCTAAGAATCTTTTGTGACCTATTAAATCTCCTGAATCAACTCCTAAATAACTAACCAATGGATTAACTAAATCAACCCAATCTTTAAATGTTGTACTATTAATATCAATATATTGATATGCAAAAAATATGTTACCTATGAATTGAATTAACGTTACAATAATAAAAGGAAAATAAACTTTTCTACCCATTTTTGCCGATATTGCAGCTAAAGCAGATAAAGCGGCTATTTCAATACCAACTGATAAATATACCGCCCAACTAACAGGGTTTGATATACCATACCACTTAGTTACGTGAGATATTGAAACTATCGCAACTGTTAGTATTGGAACTAAAAAAGAACAATATATTAATGTTTTAAAATTTCTTTGGAACCAATTCATTATTTACCTCCTTTTAATTGTTTAATTTCCTCATCTATTTGAGATTGTCTTTGAACATCTAACATTTTCCTGTCGGTTGCTTGAATCATTCTTTTTTCAGCCTCAAGTCCCATAATTTTTAATTCAACATTTAACTCTTTTTTTGTATACGTTGAATCTTTAATTGATTTAATTTCTTTTTTAATGTTTGATAACTCTCTAGAATCTCCGCAACTTTTAAATAATGTTAAAAGAGAAATAACTAAAACAATAATTGTAAAATTGTTTTGAATAAATTTTTTCATAAAATTAGTTTTTATATAAATTTATAATACTTCTATAAAAAATAAATGGACTATTATAAATAGTCCATTAAGTTAAATTAGAGATAGTCAAACAGTACTGACCCTTCATTTCGTAGCTTTCGTAATGCCTTTTCTTTTATTTGTCTAACTCTTTCTTTAGTTAAATTAAAATCAGTCCCAATATCTTCTAAAGTTCTCGTATTACCACTTAAACCAAAATAATCCTCAATAATTAATCTTTCCCTGTCATCTAGAACATTCAAAACATCAATTAACTTTTGTTTAAGAATATCTTCCCCATTGAATGACTCGTCAGGCATTAAAGCGTTCGGATTTGCAACAACATCCATCAAAGTATCACCATCTTCATTAATTGTATTATCTATTTGTATTATTGAAGGTAAAGTTGCAAACTTATCTGACATTTCAGCAATTCCTTTATCAACCGCTTTCTTTTCTTTATGTAATTCTTGAACAATGTTTACTGGAAGTCTAATAGTCCTTGCATGTTCATTTAAAGATTGTAATATAGACTGTCTAACCCACCACACCGCATATGATATGAATCTTAAGTTTTTAGTCCAATCAAAATTTTTAATCGCTTTAATTAACCCAAAATTACCTTCAGCAATTAAATCGGCTAAATCTAATCCTTGGTTTTGGTACTGTTTTGCAACTGTAATTACAAATCTTAAATTACCCTCAACCAATTCTTGTTCAATCTGAGATTTTTGGCTTTGGTCTAGTCGTCCTGATGACATTAATTTTGACAAATCCCTTTCTCTTTCGGGTGTCATAACTTTAATTTTACGAATATCTTTAAGATACGAGTAAATTTCTTCTTGATTGATAGGAATTCCTTCTGATTTTTCTTTCATATTATTTTGACAGGTTTTTTAAATATTCGTTTTCTTCTTTTGTAAGCGAAGATACACCTTTATCATTGATTTTATCCAAAATATCATCTAAGGTGTATTCTTTTTTTAATGATTTCTTAATTAAAACATCTTCATCACACTCTTCGTCACCCATACTTTCGTTTAAAGATTCTAGACCTGATAATAAAATATTGTCCGTCATAATATCATCCATTAACTTTTCAATATTAAAATCTAATTTTTTAACATTTAAGTTTAAAAAACTATCATTTTCGTTTTCAGGTAACGAAATAATCATATTCTTACTATGTTGAGTTAAAAAATAAAAATTAGATATTCTTTCAAAAAGAAACGTAAAATATTGTTTTAATTTATTAAATTCAACATTTGTACCAAAATTGATAATTATTGAACTATCCAATACTTTGTATGTTAAAACATCGGTAGTTGTTATCTCAGAAATAGAATCTAACAAATATTGTAATTTTGGTGTGTTGTTAAATTCACCATACGATATTAAGATATACTTTTTCATTTTGTTATTGTTTAGTAAACAAAGATAGGTAATTATTCGAAACAAAAAATTATTTTATTGACTAACTTTAGAAATATTATCAACTTTATTTATTTTAACTATGCTATCACCCCAATTTGATATTAAAGGGTTATGAGATATAACAAATATTTTTTCAAAATAATCTTTTATTTTAACAAAAAACTCACCTACCATATCCAAATTATCATTAGATATCTTTCCAAATACTTCATCCATTACAATGATGTTTGGTTTTGGTAATGAACATACCTTACTTAAAACAGCCCTTAATGCTAATGACGCAATAGTTCTTTCATACCCTGAGCCAGAAACCATGAGTTTTTCAATACCAGTCGAATTATCTATCATCCAAAATTCAACTTCATTTTTGTCTGAAATTCTAATTTCCATTCTAAAATAACAACTATCCATTAACAATCTTTGTAATTCTGAATTTATAAATGGCATCATTGTTTTCATAATAATTTTTGATATCCCATTTTTACCAAAAATTTCAGAATAAATTTTATAAATCTTTTCTCTTTCAAATTCTTCAGCTATTTTTTTAATATAATCATTATTCTTTTCAATTTTTTCCTTAAGGTTTTTAATTGTAATACCATTTGATGTTACTGTTCTTTCATACGTTCTTTTTTCTAATTCTAACTGCTCTATTCTAAGATTAACTTTAATTATTTTTTCATCAAGTTCATTGTTCTTTTTAATCTTTTCCTGAGCATCAAAATACCTTTGTAGTTTGTCATCAAGTTTTGACCTCTTCAAATCATTTGACTCCAACGTGAGTTCCAACTTACCTTTAATAAGTTTGTTTTTCTCATATCTATCAAAGTCGTTTTTAATTCCGACAAATAATTTTTCCTCAGCATCAAGTTTTAACACATCATCAGATAAAGTTTTGTGTTTTTCTTTCCACTCATCCAGTTCCGCAATTTTCTTTTTGGTTAATTCCGCTTCCATTAGTTTAATACCACAATGTTGACACTGCATACCATCACCATACTTATCAACCATATCAGATATATCCTCAACCTTATCCCAAGCCCTGTTCTTCTCAATCTTAGTGTTCATAAGTTTGTCCTTAACCTCATCGTGTTTATCTTCATGATAATACTCCTTTGGTTCGGATACATCGACATCGTCAATTTGTTTTTTTACCTTTCCATTATCATTAACCAACCCTTGTATTTCCAATTCAATTGTATTTGGATTCATGATAATTAAATCTTGAGGAATATCAGTATGTTTTGATTTTAGTAAATTATCTTTATATTCCTGACCAGTTGTTAGTCTTGAAGAAACATCAGAAATATTTTTATTAGTTGTATTAACTTCATCTTCTAATTTATCTATTTCTGATTCAGAATCTGTTATCTGTTGTTTTAATATTTCCGTATTATAAACATTAGATAACATTCCTTTTGAAAATTCAGAATACATTTCTTTACCAGTTTCTTCTTTTTTCTTTAAGAATTCTAAACCTAAAAATTTACTTAAGACCTGTCCTCTAGCAGTTGGTTTGGACTCAAGTAAATCTTCTAAGTTTGTTGCGGTAGTCAGAATTGTTGTTAAAAAATCTTCTTGTTCCCCAATAGAATTTTTAATAAACGCTTCCGTTTCTCTTCGTTGTTCTCCTGTAAAATTTAAAAGTTGACCGTCTGCCAATTTCTTAAAAAAATCTAATTCCGTTTTAACATTCCATTCACCTGATTTAGATTTTTTTCTTTCAATAGTTCTTGATATAATATAATCTTCACCATCAATTGTTATTTCCCCACGAACCGACACCTTATCTTTATCCGTAAATCTATTAAAGATTTCTTCCGCTTTCTGTGTCTTTGTTGTCGTGTTAAAAAATAAGAACATTAGTAAGTCTACAGTTAATACTGTCTTACCACCAAAATTAGGGGGGTCTGATTCAACAACAACAATTCCATTACATTTTTCAAAATCAATAACTTGATTTTCACCATAAGATAAAAAATTACTAAACTCTATCTTCTTGATATACCATTTTTGAAATGTTGATACTTCTTCAGAATCCGCAATGATTTTATTCTCAACCGCACGGTCTAAGTCTAAAACACTATCAATATATTTATCATAACTCTTAGACTTCAAAAAATTCTTCAATAACTCAGTTTGATAATTCTTATCCATAATATTAAACGAAACATCAACAGTTTGCATAATATCATCTTTCTCCATTTTTACTTTAGTGATAACATTAACGTTTGTTGACATATATTTCTTTTGGAAATATTGTTTAACACTTTTGATTTTTTCTTGTGTAAAATTTTCTTGGGTGTCCTCCCAAATTACTTGCACATAAGGATTATCCAGTTTTTGAATATCTAAATTATGATTCATATTAATATAATTAAAGAATTTAGGCGGATTGAACAAATCCAGTTGTTTCATTTTTTGTTTCTTTGTTTTCAGTATCTCCTGATGATGCTTGTCTCATAGCTTCAATTTGTTCCATCATAGCATCTTGAAACATTTTTTGAGCTTTTTCTACTTGTTTTTTTGCGTTAACTGTGTTCAGTTTAACTCTTTTTCTGTGGGCTTTTTCTCCACCTCTTTTTTTTGATTTTGGCATAAATTATAGTATTTGATTGTTATTATCTTGATTATTATTTACATTTTGATTCGGTCTATTTAGTTCAAACCATTCAATTATTGAATTAACAATCCACGTAGTTCCTGACGCTAAACATCCATCAAGAAACCATGAACCATATGAACTAATACCTAATATTTCATGTACAGGAGAATATACAAAAATTCCAATTAAAAATCCAACCCATGTCGGTAAACACATCATACATCTCATCATTTCTCTAATAAAATGAAAAGTACTGTTAAGTGGAAACGTTGGGTCGTTTCCCCAAGATTCTATTTTATCTCTAAATCCATTTAATATGGAACCATATACTCCGATATTACATGCTCCATAAATCATTAAAATCCATAACACTAATGCTGTCATAACGTATCATTTAAATTTGAACTTGTATGAAATCTAGCTAATCTGCTTGTTATTATTCCACTTAAGTCGTTTATTTTTATTTCTTGTTGTTTTATTTTTTCATCTTTCTCATTAATTTGAGTTCTTAAATTTTGAAGAGTAATTGTTATCATTTCTAATTTATCATTACAATCTTTACAATCTGCATTAACTACCACTTCTTTTTGAACTTCTTTAATAACTTCTTTTTCTACAACCACTTCCCATGGTTTTATTTCATCATCTTCACCAAGTAATCCATATTTTTCAATATAGTAACCTTTTTTAAAACATTCAAATCTAAACTCTTCAATATTTTCTATATTGTTTATTTTACAGAAACTAGTGAAATCAGTTTCCAAAGGTTTACTAATAATTAAGTAATCGTTCTGTTCCATTTTCTAAATCTTCTATTGATTCTATCTTAAATGATAGAAATGGTTTAGGGTTTTCAATATCTACAAAATTGTATTCATTTTTCACAACATTATAAATACCATAACCATGTTTTCTAATTGTCTCACCAAAATTCTGTTGTATAGTTGAGCCGACCATATATGCCTTCTTACCGTTAGGGATATCAAATACTTGACGTTTATGAATATCGCCACATAAGACTAAATCACATCCTTTAAATTTATCAACGCTAAAACCTTCTTCAAATTTATATCCAATATCTGTTGTTAATCCCTGAACAGGACCATGAAATAACCCAATCTTTACATTGTCATTTTTATCCATGTCAGGAGGTATATTATGTTCCATTAAAGAGTAAACACACCAATCTATATTCAGGTCTTGGTAAACACCCCTATCCTTATAATAAACCACGTTTTCGTTCTGTAATGATTCCACAATTGGTGTTAAGGCGTCCAATCTTGACATATTATTTTCAAGAAAGTCATGATTACCAATTATAACAATAGTTTTTGTAATCTTAGAACACTCATTTAATACCCATGCAACAAACTCAATTAATTCAGGAGTCATTTGATTCTTACTATGTACTAAGTCCCCTGTAAACACAATTCTATCGGGGGATAAGGATTTCCACTCAGATAAAGCCTGATTAAGTATTTTCTTATACAAATCGTGGTCTTTAAATAATCTGATATGTAAATCTGAAAAATGTATTATTTTTTCTATCATATTTCTTTTAATTTAAACTTAGTACCTTCATTGATAACTTTTTTATCGGGGTCAAATAAAACCTGATTGAAATATCTTTTAAGATTTTCTTTACCCAATAACATTATTTTATCATTCAGTTCATCGGATGAATGACCTTCTCTCATGTAAACATCATTTAATTTGATGGTCACCGTGTATTCACATTCGTATTTCATTATTCTTCAATTTTAGGTGTTTCTTTATCAAACAACCTGAATTCATTATTTACATGACCACAATTATCACATTTATAGGTTGGAAATGGTACAATTGTATCATCTTGTGACCCTGTTAGTAGTCTTGAAACTTTTTTTAGAATTGCAACTTCTTTAAAGTATTCTCCACCACAATTCTCACAAGTAATCGTTGGTTGTTCTCTTAAATCAATTTTTGGTTTTACTAATTCACTCATAATTTAACTGGTATTTGTTTTATAAATTCGTTTATTTTACCTTTTACTTCACTAATATAATCATCATTTTCGTTATTTTCAACTATTTTGATAGATTGTGATAAAATATTAAAATCAATATTATTTAAATTATTAATAACTAATTTAATATTTTCTTTAGCAGTTTGTAATCTTTTCCAATTAGAAAAATTCGCTCTAACCATTGAAATTATAGTAAACATTTCGTGTATGTCCCATCCACCCGATATTAGTTTTTCTGAATTAATCATTACATCAGGAGCACTATAAACATCAATAGAATCAATAAATGGGTCACTTGCCTTTTTTATATGAAACGCAATTTTTTGATAATCAACACCTTTGTCTTTTTCTTTAGAAATTAAATAAACCAAGAAACCTTGTTTTGAGTATCTATTAAAAGTCGCTTCATCTCTTTTACTTGCGGTACACCATTTTGTATTTGCACCATATTTACAAGAACCTTTGTGTGTTTTTGGTTGTAAAAGAACATATTTATCGGATTCGTAAATCACATTAACGTGTTCATCCCTAATAAATAATTTTTCATCTTTCTCATCAATACCATCATTAATAACCTCTAAAAAATATTCTATATTTTTATAATCTTTATGATAAATGTCTTTATTTTCAATATAAGGAAGTAACTCATCAAACATATTAACAAGATTAACAAGGTCATTTGAGTTTTTAATGTGGTAATTTCTATTAATCCATGTTTCCAACATAAAAGGTAAATACTTTTTTGTTTTGGTCTTATCCCCTTCTGCAAATTTTTTAAACGTTGCCGTTGAGATACTTGGATATTTTTGTCTTAACTGTTCTACTTTTGACATATCTTATTTTTTTAAATAATCCTTAACATTAATTTCCATCGTTGTTGTTATAACCTCTTTAGGTATCTTATATTCAGTATATTCAGAATCATCCTTAAGTAAAACTACGACACCGCCAAATAGAGGTAATCCTTCGTATATGGTACCTTCCAACATCTTCAAGAACAACTTACAATATAAAGGTAATTGTATCTGATAATGTCCAAGTGCGTAGTCATCCACAAAGTGATATGGTGATTTCATTTTTTTGGTATATCGGGTTGTTTGGAAATTCTTTATTTTATTAGTTTTCCAATCTGTAATCACCAACCCATAACCTGTTTTTTCTTTATTTTCCATTAACCACAACTTGTCAGGTTGACCTGTATAACCTAGTTCAGGATGCCCCAATACCATCTCCGTATCAATTAACACCGCACCTCTTTGTTCCATAAGTTTCAGGTATTTCTCTCCCGCTTTAACCATACTATCACTCTTCTGTATTTGAAGTATATCGCAATTAAAGATTGGTTGTCTAACCACCTTATTAATACCAAACATATCAAGAGATTTTTTCTCTAATATAAAGTGGGTTCTACTACCCATATTGGTTGCATAATCACCTGCGTCCGCCCATTCCTTAATGAGTCGTTCTTGTTCATCTGGGTCTCCCCCAGATTTCTTATATGCCGCTTCTTCTGTTGGAAATTCATCATAAAAACATTTTAATACTTTTGATACTGAGGGGAAATCATTTCTAATCTTTCCGTCAGTATCTTTCATATGGTATTTATGTTCATCTTCAAAAAACTCTAATCCAAACTCTATTTGTTTTTGTGAAATAATATCCCTTATTTTTAGGGCAATATCTTTTAAGTCCATAATATAATTGCAATTTTAATAAAGATACGAATATTTCTTTTATTAACCAAATATTTTTAAAAATCCCCTCTTTTTGAGAGGGGATTAACTTATCTAACAACTACGGTAATTGAAGATTTACCATCTACCGAAATACTCACCAAAGTAGGATTTTGAGAAGTATCAATAGAGTTGTTAACATTTTCTTTTTTACAACTAACAATTAATATTGATAGTAATGAAATGATTAATATTTTTTTCATATTTTATAATTTTTGAGTTGTGTAAGTTCCGTTTATGTTATTTATAATAACTTTCCAAGTATCCCCATCTCTAGCGTAATCAGGTAAAGTGATGTAATATTTCTTAATCAAACCATTTTTCATTGTGAAGTTAAATGTGATTTTTTTATCATCTATCGATTCAACTTTGAATGTGACTTCAGTTGTATTTCCAACATTTTTGGCGTATAGTGAAGATACTTTAATTGGTAACACATTATCAACTAAATTTTGTGGTGAATCACACATCGTTCCTCCTCCGCAACGTCCAGTGTATCGATAGAACGTAGCGCTTAACGATTGTAAAGTCGCATTTGGTACTACTAAATTATAAATTTTTGTACCAGATGTTTGACCACCACCTACGGTTTCAAAACAAGTATCTAAAACATTAACATTATTATTTTTGGCAACAATGTTTAAATGTTTAGTACCATCAGATTGATAGTTAACTAATAATCTCCAATGGGTATTATCTCCACTCGGATTATCAAAATAAGACCACTGCACTTTAATACAGTTTTGTGCTTTAGAGGTAAAAAGTAGACACATTAATAGAATACTACTAATAATTTTTTTCATGTTTTTTAATTTTTTGATTAATTAATTGTATCTCAATTAGATAAGAGGATTAACGGATAAACTACACTTATAAGTATTTTAAATTTAAAAAAAATTTGTCAAAGTGTCAACATTATGGTAATGGACATTCTTCTGCAATAGGTATGTGAGGAAAATTAAAATTACAAGACGATAACACGATTGATAATACAACCAAAGCAATAATTATTTTTTTCATAAAGTATTTTTTAGATGACAAAACTAATACTTAAATTTTAAAAAACCAAACTATTTTTTAATTAAATATAATTACTCCTTGAATAACTGGTATCGGATTAACTGTTACTTGTCCTTGTATTGTTGCAGAACATCCAATACCAACAACTGTTGAAGTTAATGTAACATTATAAGTCCCTACTGAAAGATATGTATGACTTGGATTGTCTAATATTGACATTCCTCCATCACCAAAATCCCAATGATGATTAATTGTATAACCAATAATATTTGGTGTTGTATTTGTAAATTGAGTCGGATTACCCAAACATACATCAGGTGCGGTAAAACTAGGATTGGGTAATGGATTTATATGTACAATTATTGTGGTATCTCTACCACATCCTAAGTCAGATGATATATGTAAATTAACAGGATAATCCCCCGCAGAAAAAGTGTGTGATGGATTTTGGTCTGTTGATGTTGTACCATCAGGAAATGTCCAAAGATAATTTATTGGAGAATAACTTGCATTACTTGTACTTGTGAATTGAACTAACCCTGAACAATTTGGTGTATATGTAAAGTTAGGATGTCCAGGTGCCATATCCAATATATAATAAAGTGTTAATTGACAACCTAAAAATGTTGTAACATTACACGTTATTGTATCATATAGTTGTGGATTTATTGTTGTTGTTTGTGTTGTATCACCATTTTGCCATTGATAACTAGCAAACCCTCCTAAAGCATTTATTGTTAAAGTTGTATCAGTTTCACAATAAGTAACATGAGTATTACTTTGTCCACACTGAACAGCATCTATATAAGCATATCCATAATGACCTCTTCTTTGACAATCTCCTGTTTCAAATTCAATAGTAACCGTTTGACCAACATATGCCGTTAAGTCAACCGCAACTTCAGTCCAATCTCTCCAAGCAACTATAGTTGTATCTGGTGGTGTTGGTGGACAGTATTGAAATCCTGGTAACCCTGATGCTGCCGTAACAGTATAATCAGTACATGGTATAATATTACCATTTGATAATCTAACTCTTGACTGAAATCTAGGTTGTTCACTTGGTAAGTGATTTGGGTCTTGGAATATAACGGCGTATGCATATCTAATAACTGTGGTAGATGGTGTTACTGTTAAAGTGTAAGAAAGACCTTCTGCTTGAGCACCTACTCTATCATTTCCCAAACGAGCTGAATATCTTCCTTGATATACCGTTCTTAACCCCCCACAAGTATTTGGGTCCACACCTTGAGTCATAATTGTTTGTCTTGTACCCACAAAACCATTGTTTGGTAATACTATTGGACAACAACTTCCTGTTCTCGCATTCCATCCCGTAAAATTACCTAATTCAAAGTCAGTATTACCGCATTGAGAATACGATATTAATGAACTGACTAATATACTTAAGGTAATTATAAAATTCTTCATAAATCATTTTAATGATGCATTCTTAAAGGGTCTATTGTTGGAGCACACTCTCTTTGCATTCTTCTCATCTTACGCTCATACCTTTTATTTCCACTTTCAAATTTATGTCTTGGATTTGCGTATGTTTCAGGTGAAAAGTATCTAGTACAACCACTACTTAAGACCAATAAAGTACAAATAATAATAATTTTTTTCATCGTATCAAAATTAAATTTCCTTTGTTATAACCTTTTTTTCCGTTTATGTCTGTCCACCAAGCTTGAAATACAAAATTACTCATTGGCTGGTCGACTCCTTTATATTTACCATTCCATCTTTTATCGAAACTATTACTTTCAAAAACTTTTTCTCCATACCTATTCCAAATATTGTACCGAACTTCCACAATCTTTCTTGGTATTGGGACCCATGTATCGTTTAATCCGTCCCCATTTGGTGTGAAAGCATTCGGAAAAAATATAGCCGATTCTAAACAATCAATAACATGTACAAAATATTCTTTTGTTTGTCTTCCACATTCATTTTGATAGAATACTCTTATTCTATAAAATCCCGTATCACTCCATGTAATTGTTACTTGATTGTTTATAGAAATTGTATCACTATTTAACATCCACAACCATCCTCCTCCACTAACATTAGCATATGACCAATAGTTAAATGACTTTGGATAGTACGAACATAGTTCAACTTGTTGTTGTGCCGAAGCACAATACCCCAAAAGGGTTAATAATATAATTAAAATAAACCTCATTAATTATGTTGAATTGGTGATATGGTTGGTAATGGATTTACAACAGCCGTTGTTGTTGTTGTAAAAGTACAACCTCCTAAACTGTACGTATAAGTAACAGTTGTTGAACCAACTCCTGCCGTAGATGGACAGAATTGATTTCCACTAACACCAACACCACTCCAAGTTCCTCCTGGTGGTGTACCTGACAAAGTAATACACGGAGCATTTACACAAAGATTAATAGGAACAATTGTAGGTACAATGTTTAATACAAAAACGTCAATATCGACAGGAGGACTAACACAACCAAATGAATTGGTTGCAAAAACAGAAACCGCATTTGTAATAAGACCAGGGTTAGCCGTACCCCAATTCACAATAATCTGATTGGTTCCCTGACCATTAACTATAACACCAGGAGATGCCACAGTCCAAGTATAAGTATCACCTGGCGTGTTTGTAACAGTATATGTATTTACTGTTGAACGATAACAAACAGTGTCTACTTGAGCTTTAGATACGAAAGGTAATATGAATAACAAAAAGATTAATAAATGTTTCATAAGTTAGTTTACTATAAATATCTTATGATAATAAACTATATATTATAAAACTATTATTTATTTAATTTCAATAAAATATTCATTTATGTCACCTTTTAAATCACAAACATCCTTATCTTTTGGAAGTTTTACAATTTTTATTCGATTATATAATACACCCCCATTTAAAGTGTGATATAATTTTATCGCGTTATTCCAAGCGTCACCATCTAAACAAATAATTATATCTCCCTTAGACTTTTCATATATCGTATTAAATAATAACTCTGATAAATGTTTACCAAGCATTGGTATTGGATTTGGTAAGAAAAACGCATCGAACACCCCTTCGACTATGTAGATATCTTTATCCCAATCAATTAAATGCTCATTAAAGATTATCTTATCTTTTTCCGCTTCAGGATTTTTGTATTTTAATTTTGTATTACCCCAACTTCTCGCAACATAATAATTAAGAATACCATCTTTAGTAAATGACGGTACAATAATTCTACCACTACATTCTCCTTTATCACAAAAACCAATTTGATATTTTTCAATAATATCTTCCGTTATACCTCTACTCTTGAGATAATTCATTGCTTGTTTGTAAATAGGATAAATAGGATTAGAATCTTTAAACTTGGTATACCCTTCAGGTAATCTTAATTTTTTTACTTTTTTTTCTTGTACTTTAATTTCTTCGGGTCTAATTAAAAGATATAATTTTTTTTGTTTTTTGGTACCAAAAGTGTCAAATAATTTACCTAATGGTCCATGGGTACCTTCACTATCCCCACAACTCCAACAATGATATGCATATCTTTCTAATGAAACTTCAAAATTACCTTTACCTCTACCTTCGTCACATAAAGGACAATTAAAACCAAATTGAGCATGCGAATAGTTTGATTTTTTGGGTTCTCCCAAAACCTCATTAAGTAATTCCAATATTACTTCTATTTCTTCGTCCATAGGACAAATATAATAAAATTTAAACGATTACCAAATTTCTTTTGACTTCATATATCCCAACGCACATGTATATGCGTCACTTTGGTCAAAATTTTCTTTCTTGAGTGTATTATTTTTTGTGTAGTTCCAAGTGATTTGTGGTTCCCTCTTAGCAACCAATTCCCATATTATCATTTTTTTATCAATATCTTTTGGATATCCTCCAAACAAAACGTGTTTACCTTTATCGTTTGGTTGAACAAGATGTGGAAATGCAAATTTTCTTGAATTATATGTAGAAATAAATTCAGGGATGACTCCCAAAACATCATATATTTCTTTAAAAACAAGAGTATTGAATCTTAATAATGTTTGGATTGTGTAAATATTATTTGAATTCAATAAAGGTTCTTCAATAATAACATGAGTAACATTTAAATTTCGATAGTTTTCGATTTTAAATCTAACAATTTCAGATTTAACCAATAACTCCTCCATTTTATTTTCTCTTTTAGGTTTTGGAATTGGTGATACGTGTGTTAGTTCTAACAGTTCTTTAGTAGTTATATCAAATAACGCAACACCTATTGTTTTTGTGGATATGTCTAACGCCAAAACTTTTGGGTTATTTTCTATTTTTCTTCCCATAAATTACTATGAAATTAATTTAATAATATTAGAAGTCAAGCTTAACCGCAATTTGCTGTGTACCTTGTCTTAATGTTGGCGTTTGAAATTTACTAATAACAACTAAATCTTTTTCATCATCAAATAAACCAACTTCAGTCATATATGATGTTGAACCTGGGGTCCAAGTTGGGTTACTTGTATTATTAAATTGCGTCTGAGACAAGTTACATAAAAATTTCATTTCATATATTGTTGCCTCAATATCACTTTCAATATTACCATAGAAGAAATATTCATCACCAAAATTCAATTTATTTTCTTCTAGTGTTGGATTTGGTAAATCAATATAATTATCCAAATTATATGTTGATGCGGTCAAATATTGATTAGACCTGATTGTAAATGTATTTGCAGTTAAACCTGATTGTGAAATATAACCATTTATATTACTTCCCGTTAATTGATTACTATAATTAATTAATTTCCAAGCCGCAGGATTAGGTTGTGTTGTTGACCCTGTCACTAACTGAGCCAAAATGTAAAGTTCATTTGCTGCATACCCTTGGAAACAACATTGATTTAAAAAACCAAATTCAGGTCCAAATTTAACTACCACATCTTGTCTTTGTGTTGTTACACAAGTTGGAGCACCTTGTATTTTAGTATAATAATTACAATGTAATGAATTTGTAAATGCACTTGAATTAAATCTATATGTTACATACATATATTCTTCATCACTACCCATTAAACCATAATCATCATCAATAGTATCACAAGCGTTTGGAACCATTAAAGAAAGTTTTGGTGCAGGTAATGTCCAATTTCTATTTGATTTAAATGATAAAGCAGCAACTATTTCATCATCGTCAAAAACAATTGTTTTCAAATCAGGAAACACTTTACCAACACGACTTGGTTCTCCGTCATCATTCAAATGAGTATCCCATAAATGAAAATATCTCAATCCTGGTTCATTCATATCTTCATTCTTTGAAGATTTCATATACTTAACTTTAAAGTAATCAGCATTGCCCACATTAGGGTCAACATAAAATACTTCTCCCATTAATCCTGTTTTAGATTTGTGCCACATCAACCAAGGTATTGTTACTTTAAAGTTTCTTGCAAATCCTGTGGTATCTATTGCAGTTGCATCATATTCTTCCATTGCAAATTTCTCACCATAAAAATTATCAACCGCATTGTTTGTATAATGAACAATAGCAATTGCTTTTTGTTCGTAAGGTTGAACTTTAATTATCTCATCATATGAGTTATAATAAAAAGTATCTGTGGTTTCCGCAGTTAAAGAACTATCCAACCAAAATGTTTGTCCTGATATTGTTTGATAACCAAAATATTCTTTAGAACCTAAATAACCTGTAGAACCAAACTTAGCATAATCTTCATTTAAAGTTGATTTTAATCCTGCAGGACTAACTGACCATGGAATATTCATATTCCAAACTTTAACATCTGTCGCCCCTAAATCACAAATAGAATCAAAATTAATAACTTCAGGTGGCCAATAACTTTGTGGTGTATAGGTATCATATAATGCGGTCATCCCTGAAGGATAAATAAATAATCTATTGTCCGCACAACAACTTGTCCCAGAACTCATTCCGCTAAAATTAGGTAAGGCCCTATCAAATGTTAATATATTATTTAAACTATCATAACCTTGTATTTTGTAGAATAATATTGGAAAATTTCCATTAATGGCACCACACCCTCCTTGACCGTCATAATAAACAACCGCATAATCACCAACAGCAGGAGTACCTGAAGTTGTCGAACAACTACTTGAATAGATAAAAGTACTAGCAGACCCACAATAATCACAAGTATTTAAAATCCATTCAGATGTTTTAGTATACGATGATAATGTCATTGCTGACCATTGGTATGGGTCACCAGTAAAAAATCCTCTTACAGAAGCAACATTATATATCGGAGTAACATCTGATTCTTGAACTGCTAAACCATATGTATTACCACTCGAACCATTAACATAATACGGATATTTAACATTC
>Ga0214921_10001296_pt1 | contig 43153 bp, 43 predicted proteins | sample LL1505_MetaG_FD_177992 | JGI IMG/M metagenome (GOLD analysis project Ga0214921, IMG submission 177992) | Freshwater microbial communities from Lake Lanier, Atlanta, Georgia, United States - LL-1505 | ecosystem: Environmental > Aquatic > Freshwater > Lake | place: USA: Georgia | collected...
GCTTCTACTGCTAGTTCGGCCATGCGCAATGCAGAGAGTGAAGAATTCTCTGCAGGCTTTACAACGATGCTATTTCCCATCGCAAGTGCAGGACCAACTTTCCAAGACGTAATAATCATTGGATAGTTCCAAGGCACTACAGCACCGATTACTCCAAGTGGCTCGCGCGTAATCATGGCCAAACCATTTCGAGGCGTTGGCGCAATCTCGTCATACGTCTTATCAATTGTTTCGCCGTACCACTGAATCACACGAGCAACACTCTGTGAATCAACACTCAATGAATCACTAATTGGTTTACCGACATCTAAAGTTTCAAGTAGCGCTAACTCTTCGAAGTTATCGTTAAGGAGCTGCGCCCAACGCAACATAATTTTTTTCTTGTCGCGAGGATTCATCTCGCGCCACACGCCAGATTCAAATGCCTTTAGGCCAGATGCAACAGCGCGATTGACATCTTCAACATCTCCTGAAGCAATTTTGGCAATGACTCTTTGATCTCTAGGTGAAATATCGTCAAAAGTTTTGCCTGATGCTGCTTCGACAAATTTTCCATCTATGAAAATTTTGGAGGAAGGATTAACTTCCAGAGAACGCTTTTCCCATGTGGCTAGATCAGACATAAAAACCTTTCAAAATTGGGTCAGTGAATAATAAGCATCTTCAGTACTAAATTGCTAGCACTTGGCACCTTATCTAGTTGTCCATTTCCCCAGTTTTTGGTTAACAATGCAATAATTTAAGCATGCAGTTAATTCGCACTAATCGCCTAGATCTTCATCACATTGGTGCTGATGACTTAATCAATCTCTTTGAAACACGTGACGATGCCCAGGCTCTATTGGGAGAGCCCTTCAAAAATCCACTCCGCGTTTTAATTGATTTTCAAGGACCCCTTGCTTGGCGCGTGCCACAGGTAAAGGCAGATCCTTCGGTAAATAAATGGTTTGTGCGCTGGGCTGTTTTACGCAGCACACAAGAAATAATTGGAAGCTCTAGTTTTCACGCAGCACCCGATGAAAATGGAATGATTGAAATTGGTTTAGGCGTGGAAACACCTTTTCAACGTCAGGGTTTTGGTCGTGAGATTTTGCAAGGCATGTGGGGATGGGTTGTGACCGAACCCGGTGTAAAAGTTTTGCGCTACACGGTCAGTCCAACAAATACTGCATCTATAGCGTTGGTTAACTCTTTTGGGTTTGATTATGTTGGCGAACAACAAGATGAAGAAGATGGCCCAGAGAGCATCTATGAAATGTCAGCAGATGATTATCGAAAGAAGTTTGTTAATCGTTAGATTGACCGGATTTGTGCTTATAGCGACCCAAGTAGTCCGCTTTCATATCCCTAAAATTTCCATCCAATAACGCCTGTCGCATCTGATCCACAAGTCGGACGATGTAGCGCTCATTGTGAATCGTTGCAAGTGTGGCCGCAATGATCTCTTTACCGCGGAAAACGTGATGCAGGTACGCACGTGTGTAATGAGTGCAGGTGTAGCAATCACACTCATCATCAATCGGATCGAAATCTCGCTTGTATGCAGCATTAGAAAGATTGAAACGACCCTCCATGGTGTACACCGCACTGGTGCGAGCGATGCGAGATGCCAAGACGCAATCGAAGGTATCAATACCGTTTTCTACACCGACAAATAAATCTTCTGGTGCACCAATGCCGAGCAAATGCTTAGGTTTATTTTCAGGCAATATCTCATTGACCCACTTAACGATTGTGCCGAGCGAATCCTTATCGAGTGCACCACCGATTCCAAAGCCGTCGTATGAAATACCCGAAGACTCCATCGCACCAAAATCTGTGGCGGCTTTCTTGCGCAGATCTTCGTATTGCGCGCCTTGAATAACTCCAAAGAGTGCCTGATATGGCTTACCTGTCCGCACATCTGTGAGGCGTTTGTGTTCGTCTAAGCAGCGCAATCCCCAGTTGTATGTGCGTTGCATTGCAACCTCTTGATAGCGACGAGTGTTATGTAACGTTGTGCACTCATCGAAGGCAAAAATAATGTCGGCGCCAATCTGATGTTGTACCTGCATGGAAACTTCGGGCGTGAATCGATGCATAGATCCATCAAGGTGAGACTTAAATGTCACGCCTTCGTCATCTACGTGGGCTAAACGTTCCTTGTTCCCCGCTATAACTTCATCGGATCGAAAAGTTTTGGAATCCATTGCAAGAACTTTTTTAAATCCAACACCGAGAGAGAGAACTTGAAATCCCCCACTGTCAGAAATTGTCGGGCCTTGCCAATTCATAAACTTAGCGAGGCCACCAGCTTCATCTAAAACATCTGGTCCTGGTTGTAAATACAGGTGGTACGCATTTGCTAAGAGTGCTTGCGCACCAAGATCTTGCATTGACTCAGGCAAAACTGATTTCACTGTGGCTTTTGTGCCTACAGGAATAAATGCTGGAGTGTGGATTTGTCCGTGAGGAGTTGAAATGGTTCCGACACGTGCGAGAGATTTTTCATCTCGGCGTGCAATTTCGAATCCGAATCCCGTACCCATGCGCCACATTGTGGCAGAGATGTAGGCTCTGAAAATGCCTCAATTCAAACTTAGATCTGGCCGCGAACTAGAAGTGCTCGATAATGGCGTAGAGAGCTCGAGTGCAATTGTTTTTCACCACGGAACACCTGCTAGTGCATCGCTCTGGAGCCAATGGTTTACATATGCGGCCGAGAACGGAATTCGCGCTATTTCATATAGTCGCGCTGGTTATGGCACAAGTGATCGTGACTATGGCCGAAGCATTGTGAGTGTCAATAAAGATATTGCAGAAGTACTTGACTCCAAATCAATCACAAAATTTGTAGCAATTGGCTGGTCGGGCGGCGGACCACATGCATTGGCAAATACTCTGCTTGAAAACAATGTTGGCGCGATTACATTAGCCGGCGTCGGTGCGTACGGGGTTGATGATTTAGATTTTCTCGAAGGTATGGCACAAGAGAATTACGACGAATTTGGCGCATCTTTAGCTGGCGAAGATGTCATTCAAAAATGGTTTGTTGAAAATGCAACACCATTTAAATCAGCAGGTGGCGCAGAAATTCGCGAAGCATTTGGTGGACTTATCAGTGAAGCGGATAAGAAATCTATGGAAGGTACATTCGCAGATGTCATAGCTGCAGCGATTCGATCAGGACTGGCTGTTAGCTTTGACGGGTGGGTCGATGATGATGTGGCATTTACAAAACCGTGGGGATTTGATTTAGCAAGTATTAAAAAGCCCGTAAAAATTTGGCAAGGCGATCAAGACTTTATGGTTCCGCATGCACATTCGTATTGGCTCAAAAAACATATACCAACTGCTGAGTTAACATTTATTCCTGGTCAAGGCCACGTTACTTTATTAGTTGATTACACAGATAAAGTCTTTGCTCAAGCTAAGGAACTACTTGCGTAAATGATTCTTAATTCCGCAACATTGCGAGAGTTTTTAGATGTCCTAAATCCATACTCTCGCAAAATGATTCTTGGTGTCATGCTCAGTGCCATCGGTACAGGAATGACGCTTTCTCTCTTATTGGTTTATCTACATGACATGCGTGGTTTCACAAATACTTTCGGTGGCTTTTTACTCTCATTTGGCGCTGCTGTATCGCTGACAATTGGGGGACCAGTTGGCACGTTAATTGATCACATAGGACCAAAGAAAGTAATCATTTTTGGCCTTATTGCAGAATCAATTGGTACTGGTGGATGGGCACTCGTTCAAACGCATCGCGATGCAATTATTGTTATGACTATTCAATCAATCGGGGCTGCATTTATTTGGCCACCAATGAATGTGATGCTTACTCGCCTCAGTGACGAAAAAGATCGTCAAAAAATATTCGGTCTTAACTTCATGGTCCTCAACTTGGGAATCGGAGTAGGAGGCGTCTTTGCATCCCTTGTGATTACAGAGGGTTCGTTACGATCTTTTCAAATTATGTATCTGCTTGATTCAATAACTTTTCTGCTCTTTCTGAGCGTCGTTTTGTTGATACGCACCCCAAAGGTGGGCAAGTACATTCCGGATGCTCACGAAGAAAAAGGCGGCAGCTATAAAGATGTATGGGCAAATAAGCAGATAGTTCTGCTCAGTGTTTCTGGATTGGTTCTATTGATCTTTGGGTACGCAAGTTTGCAGGCAGGGCTTCCGATTTATGCAACTCAATACTTAGATCTTTCACCTAAGTGGCTAGGTATTTTTTATGCCGCGAACACAGTTTCTATTGTCTTGTTTCAACCAGCAGTTCTACGAAGACTAAACCGAGAATCAAAATACAAAGCACTGATTGCGGTTGGAATTATTTGGTCACTATCGTGGGCTGTTGTTGGCATCTCACCATTGTTGCCACTATTAGCTGGAGCATTAATGCTCTGTATAAGCCAAGTTGTCTTTGCATTTGGCGAGATGATTTGGTCTCCGACAATGCCAGCTCTGGCAAATGACTTGTCACCAGAACATATCCGTGGCCGAACAAATGCATTAATTGGTTTGCAATGGGGCGTCTCTGGAGTTATTGGGCCAGCAATAAGTGGACCGATGCTAGAAGCAGGTCAGGAAAGTGCCTGGATATTTACAATGCTCTGTGGAGCATTGTTGCCACTGCCTTTGTTCATTCGATTGAAAAAACTCGCAAACAAATAATTAGGCTAGCTTGCCCTTTGCTTCAACGATGTTCACTGCGTTATTTGTCAGAACAACAGTGAGTTCATCCCCAGCGGCGCCTGGGCAAGAAAGTCCCCATGCAAAAGTAATTGATGCACCTGCGGCAAGTGGAGTTTGTGGCGCGCCATCCATCTTTGCATCGCCATCAAAAATATCTACACATTCACCCGCAGTTGTTGTTCCCTTAACAATTAATGTTGCAAGATCAAGGTCTGCGCCTGAACCATTGCTGACAGAGACATTGAATCTCTGATTAATTTGTCCAGGTAATTGACCTGCTGCAAATTTACCTGGTGTGAATTTCGCAGGGGATGAAACAGTAAATGAGTTCTTATCTGGAGTTACTACGGCAGTATCAAATGAACCCTTTGCTTGGGCCTCTTCTTCAACAGCATTTACAAGCGCTTCACCTTCGGCCGCTGTTGTTGTATCAGCATCGGAACCACCACCACACGCACTCAGTGCAAGGGCGATAAGTGCGACTGATAATGCGGCAGAAATTTTGCGGCCAGTGCGTGTAAACATGTAATCCTCCATCGGGCGCAAATATTTCTATGCGCAAGGTGTAACTCTTATGGGAGAAAGTATAGAGTACGAGTCATGACTACATCGGTCCAAACAACCCGCGAAAACGATGGCTCCATTCAGGGTCGCAGTCCGCGCCAAATTGCATGGATGCGCTTTAAGCGCAACAAAGTTGGGATGACCGCAGCAGGTGTGAGTATTGCTTTGCTATCACTCTCTTTATTCGCCCCAATTGTCTGCAAAATTTTAGGTATTGATCCAAATACTTTAAATCTAGATGTTTTGGATACCAGCGGAATTCCTAATCTGCCAAATGGTGGAATCAGCCTTGACCATCCACTTGGACTGATCCCCGGCACTGGTAGGGATTTACTTGCACAACTTTTGTACGGATCACGTATTTCATTTATGGTCGCAATTCTCACAACTTTTACAAGTTTAACAATTGGGTTATTCGTGGGAATAATTGGTGGATATTTCCGCGGCCGAGTTGATAGCACTCTTGGTCGCTTTACAGATTTCTTACTTGCATTTCCTTCATTCTTTATGATCGTGGCCCTTAGCGAGCCAATGGTAAAACGTATTGAGAGCACTGGCATTGCAGAAGGAAACTCAGCGCGCGTTTTGTTTTTAGTCTTTTTCTTATCTTTCTTTGGATGGCCAGGATTTTCACGACTCATCCGCTCACAGGTTTTGAGTTTGCGTGAGAGAGATTTCGTAACAGCAGCTGAAGCAATGGGCGCTAAACGTTCTCGAGTAATTCTCAAAGAGCTATTGCCAAATGTATGGGCGCCAGTAATTGTTGTTACATCACTTTCATTACCAGGTTATCTTGCCGCAGAAGCTGTCTTTTCATTCTTAGGTCTTGGTGTTCAACCACCTGCATCGACGTGGGGAATCTTGCTTTCCAATGCATCTCGATATGTGACAGTCATGCCGAGCTTTTTCTTGATAACTGCTGGTTCTTTGGTCATCGTCGTCTTGGCCTTTAACTTAGTGGGCGATGCGCTGCGTGATGCTCTAGATCCACGCGCTGACCGCTAACTTCACCCCGCCTGTAGTTCACCTCTTATTCACAATTCGGACACTTTCTGCTTGACTGTGCGCTCGGGAGCAGCCCGCGCCCATCAACTGAAAGGACCACTGAATGAGCAGCATGTCCGCTCTTCGTCGTGCCGTTGTTGTTACTGCCGCTAGTTCACTAGTTATCTCTGCAGCACTTGTTGCAGGATCACAAGTTGCCAACGCTGCAGAAAAACCACGCACAGGAGGAACACTTGTTCTTCTCGAGCACGAACCACGTCTTGATCACTTAGATCCAAGCCGTATCTATACAGGACGCGACTTAGCGTTTATGAACTCTTTCCACACTCGCACACTCGTTGCGTACAACCCAGTTCCAGGTGAAGCAGGTGCAAATCTTGTTCCTGACCTAGCAACAAATACCGGTATTCCTAGCAATAGTGCAAAGACATGGAAGTTCACATTGCGCCCAGGTACAAAGTTTGAAGATGGAACTCCAATTACTTGTGAGCACGTTCAGTACGGTGCATCTCGCGTATTCGCAACAGATGTAATTACTGATGGTCCTGCTTACTTGCTCTCTTGGTTAGATATTCCAAAGGATGCTGATGGAAATTCAATTTACACAGGTCCATACAAGAACACACCTGAAGGTGTAGCAGCATTTAAGAAGGCTGTTTCTTGTTCAAAAGACAATCGCACCATTACATTTAATTTGAATAAGTCAGTTGCTGACTTCAACTACCTTGCAACTTACGGAACTATTTCACCAATTCAGGCAAAGCTTGATACAGGTGATGCGTATGACCTCAAGCCACAGGCAACAGGCCCATACAAGATTGCTCGCAATAACAAGACTGAACTTCTCTTGGTACGTAACAAGTACTGGTCAAAGTCAACTGACTCATTCCGTACTCCATATCCAGATCAGGTTGTCATTAAGTTTGGTCTAGATGAAGAAGTACAAGATCAGATTCTTCTTGAAGATTCACAGCCAAATGCGATCAATTTCGATGGTCCACTTCCAACAAATAAGGACAAGTTCTTCAATAATGACGAGTACAAGAACCGTCGTATGAATAACTCAGATCCTTATGCAAACTACGTTGCATTTAACGTAAAGAAGATGCCATGTCTCGAAGTTCGTGCAGCTATGTACTACGCACGTAACGCAAAGGCACTCCTTGACTATGCAGGTGGACCTACTTATGCAGGTTCATATGCAACTGGTGTAATCAGCCCACTCGTGGCAACAGATTACGAGCCAACGAAGGTTGTTGGTCCTGGAAGCCCTGACTTTATTCCTGAAGGAAATATTCCTAAGGCAAAGGCACTTCTTGAAATAGCAAAGACTAAGTGTCCTGCGGATTACAAGAAGGCAACTGTCGATGGCATCGTTATTGATGCTCGTCAATCTTCAACACTTAATGACACAATTCCAATTAACGAAGCAGCTTATGCTCGTGCTGGAATCAAAGTTAAGTACAACATCATCTCATCTGGTTATTACTCAACAGTTATGAACCCTGCAAAGCAGAGCGATATGACTGGTGCTGGCTGGGGTGCTGACTGGGCTAACGCTTCAACTGTTATCCCAGAACTCTTTGCTTCATTTGGTGGCTTTAACTTGTCACAAAATGATGCAGATCCTGCTTACAAAGCATTTGAAGAGAAGATCAATGTCGCAATGAAGACAACTGATCGTAAGAAGCAGGCAGCAATGTGGAAGGCTCTAGATAAAGAAGCTATGAAGAACTTCTGGGTATTGCCAACAGTGTTTGGTAAGGCTCAAGAAGTTTGGGGTTCAGGCCTCGGTGGCGTCTTCTTCTGGGTTCCACAAGGCAACCCTGCATACGGCAAGATTTGGGTTAAGAAGTAATCCCTTTCTAGTCGCATAAGTTGAAGTACAGTGCCCCTGAGGTTAGAAATTTCCTCAGGGGCACTTACTTGAAATTTCTTTATTACTTTTCAGGAGCTACTAAATGTTGAGATTTATCAGTCGGCGCATGTTCTTTGCGATTCTGACTATTTTGGTTGTCTCGGCAGTCGTATTCGCAATCTTTTCATTTCTACCTTTTGATCCAGCATCTCTGACATGCGGTCAACGTTGTACTCCGCAGATCATCGAAGGCAACAGAATTAAATTAGGTTTTGATAAACCAATATATGAGCAGTACTGGCTCTTCTTATCTGGAATTTTCGCTGGTCGTACCTACGGCAGTGGATCGGCTGCCTTTAGCTGCCCAGCGCCATCATTTGGTTACTCGTTTAATGAAAATGCATGTGTTACTGACATGATTAAAGAATCGCTTCCAATCACTATTAATCTAGCTATTGGCGCTCTTATTATTTGGCTGGCAATCGGTGTAGGTCTAGGTGTTCTTGCTGCAAAGTTTAAGAATCGATGGCCAGACACATCTAGCTCGGTATTCGTACTTCTGGGAACTTCTCTTCCGACATTCGTAACAGGTTTAGCACTTCTGATTTGGGTTTCAATCAAGTGGAAGATTATTCCGATGTCACTAGATGGGTACGTCTCTGTATTAGATAGCCCACCCAGATGGTTTATGTACTTCATTTTGCCGTGGATAACTTTGGCAATTGCTTACGCTGCTTTATATACCCGTTTTACACGCGCGGCCGTCTTAGATACTTTGGGCGAAGACTACATTCGTACGGCACGCGCAAAAGGTGTTAAAGAACGTACCGTACTTTTTAAGCACACATTGCGCGCAGTACTTGCGCCCATTGTGACAATGGCAGGTTTGGATTTTGCTGGTCTGATTGGTGGCGCAATCATTACTGAAACAATCTTTAATTTACCTGGACTTGGTCGCCTTACTCTTCGATCAGTATTTGAATTTGATTTACCAGTTGTTCTTGCTACAACAATTTTGGCTGCAGTGGTAGTTATCGTAATGAATCTCATTGTTGACATGTTGTATGCAGTTTTAGATCCGCGGGTGCGAATCTAATGTCAGAGCTCTTGCGAATTAATGATCTGCACGTAGCCTTTCCAACTGATGATGGTTTAGTGCGTGCTGTAGACGGAGTTTCTCTGACCGTTTCTCAAGGAGAAACAGTTGCCATAGTGGGCGAATCAGGATCTGGAAAAACCGTGACAAGTCTTTCTGTAATGGGATTACATAAAAAGGGAACAGCCGAAATGAGCGGTTCGATCAGCGTTGCTCATGATGGGGGATTCCTCGATGTTATCTCTGCCAGCGAAGAAGAAATCCGCAGCATGCGTGGTCGCTCTGTTGCAATGATTTTTCAGGATCCAATGTCTGCTCTTCACCCGTATTACAAAATTGGCGATCAATTAGCTGAGGCGTACGTGGTTCACAATCCTGGTAAGAAAAAAGAAGCCGCAGCACGCGCAGTAGAAATGCTTGATCTGGTCGGAATCTCAGAACCTGCTCAACGTGCAAAAGAGTTTCCACACCAATTCTCAGGTGGAATGCGCCAGCGCGTAATGATCGCAATGGCTCTCATGAATTCGCCGAAGATGTTAATTGCTGACGAACCTACGACTGCACTTGATGTGACTGTGCAAGCACAGATTTTGACTCTACTCGCATCATTACAAAAAGAGTTCAACATGGGAATCCTGCTCATCACTCATGACCTCGGAGTTGTCGCTCAAGTTTCAGACAGAGTAAATGTCATGTACGCGGGTCGCATCGTCGAACAAGGTGGCGTCGATGACATTTTCTATAACCCTATGCAGCCATACACATTGGGTCTGCTTAAGTCGGTTCCGCGGATTTCTAAGAGCGGGTCAGAACGTCTTAAGGCGATTCCTGGCCAACCACCATCACTAATTAGCTTGCCTGCAGGATGTGCATTTGCACCACGTTGCGAATACATCAAGTTTGCCGACAGCAACGCATGCGCAACACAGATGCCAGCACTAGTGGGCACAAAGGCTGGGCACACTTCTCGTTGTCACATCGATGAATCAAAGCGCCAAGCATCCTTTGCAGAAGCCATGAAGGAGGTGCGCTAATGAGTAAAGAAACCATTCTTAGTGTCACTAACTTGACTAAGCATTTTCCTGTTAAAAAATCTAAAGATCGCAAGAAATCTGTTGTAAAGGCTGTTGACGGAATTTCATTTGATTTACTCGCCGGTGAAACTCTTGGTCTTGTGGGCGAATCTGGTTGTGGCAAGACAACTGCAGGTCGCACAATTCTAAAATTAACGGAACCTACTTCGGGCAGCATCGTCTTTGAAGGTCAAGACATCACCAACTTTAAGCACGGCAAAATGACATCACTGCGCGCGCAGATGCAGATCATCTTCCAAGATCCTTATTCGGCGCTTAATCCACGTCAAACAATTGGCAAGATTATTTCGGCACCCTTTGAAATCCAGAGAGTAGAACCCGCAGGCGGAGTAAAAAACGCTGTGCAAACCTTGATGGAACGCGTAGGACTTAACCCAGAGCATTACAACCGCTATCCACACGAGTTCTCTGGTGGTCAGCGTCAGCGAATCGGTATCGCTCGTGCAATTGCCCTGAAGCCGCGTTTTATTGTTGCCGACGAACCAGTCAGTGCACTCGATGTATCTATTCAGGCACAGGTCATTAACTTGCTCGATGATTTACAGCGCGAAGATGGCATCAGCATTGTTTTCATTGCCCACGATTTATCTGTAGTTCAACATATTTCAGATCGCGTTGCAGTTATGTATCTAGGCAAGGTCATGGAGATTGGACCTACTGCTGATCTCTATCACTCATCACACCATCCATATACAAAGGCGTTGTTATCTGCAGTGCCACAACCAGATCCACGTTCTGAAAAATCACGTGAACGAATTATTTTGTCCGGCGATCTTCCAAGCCCAATAAATCCACCATCAGGGTGCGTATTTAATACACGGTGCTGGAAGGCCCAGGACAAGTGCCGCACTGAAGTTCCACAGCTAGTACAACTCGGTGGAACCCAAGTTGCTTGTCACTTCCCTGAATAGTCCGGCCTGAATAGTCCGGCCTGAATAATCACCAAATACGAACGCGCTCTGACTCTTTCATCCAGAGCTTGTTTTTCTCACTGACTCCAAAGGCTGTATAGAACTCATCGATATTTCTCACGATGGCGTTACATCTAAATTCATACGGCGAGTGCGGATCAGTTGCAATGCGGCGACGGAGTTCTTCTGGGCGAACTTTTCCGCGCCATGCTTGTGCCCATGCCAGGAAGAAGCGTTGCTCTCCTGTTAAACCATCGATAACGGGCGCTGGAACACCTTTTAGAGCCAGTAAATAAGCCTTATACGCGATGCTCAGGCCACCTAAGTCGCCAATGTTTTCTCCCACTGTCAGAGCGCCATTTACGGTGATGTCAGGAGTTTCTTCTGGCGAGAGTGCATCGAATTGCGCAATCAGTGCATTGGCGCGCACTTCGAATTCATCGCGATCTGATTGCGTCCACCAATCGACCATGTTTCCATCGCCATCATATTTAGAACCCTGGTCATCAAAGCCGTGGCCGATTTCGTGGCCGATGACGGCGCCGATTCCCCCGTAATTAACCGCAGGGTCTGCGTCCAAATCAAAAAATGGTGGCTGCAAAATCGCTGCTGGAAAAACGATCTCATTCATGCCCGGGTTGTAATACGCATTAACTGTTTGCGGGGTCATGTACCACTCGCTGCGATCAACTGGTGCACCGATTTTCGCTAACTCGTAATTGCGAGCAAAGGCTGAGATGCGACCGAGGTTTCCAAAGAGATCATCTGCTGAAATTTCAAGCGATGAATAATCTCGCCACTTATCTGGATAGCCAATCTTGGGAGTGAATTTATTGAGCTTTTCAAAGGCTTTGGTCTTTGTTGCTTCACTCATCCATGGCAATTCGCTGATACTGATGCGGTATGCCTCAATCAGATTTGCTACCAATTCGTTCATTGCAGCTTTAGCAGCTGGTGGGAAATGACGATCAACATAGATTCGCCCAACTGCTTCTCCGAGTGAACCTTCGACCAATGAAACGCCGCGCTTCCAGCGCTCGCGAATCTGTGGGGTTCCGGACAAAGTCGTGCCATAGAACGCAAAGTTTTGTTGCACAAGTGCGTCATTGAGATATGCGGCAGAACCAGAGATGAGTTGCCACTTAAGCCAGAGCACCCATGCATCGCGATCGAATTTTTCTAGAAGCGCAGAGACACCGGAGAAGAAATCTGGTTCGCGCACAATGACACTTTCAAATGCTTTTGCAGGAACTTCACCGGATGTCAGCCACAACGGGAAATCAATCGCTGGTGCTAATTTTTCTAATTCGCCGCGGCTATGTTTGTTATAAGTAAGCGTCGCATCACGATCGCGGACTTGATCCCAGTGGCAAGCAGCAATAGATGTTTCGAGTGCCAAAATACTTGCCGCTGCTTCAGCGCCAACTGCAATACCCGCCAAAGTAAACATCTTTACGACGTGCTCGAGGAAGGCTTCGCGAATCGGTGCGTACTGTTCTTCGCGGTAGTACGACTCATCGGGCAAGGAGAGCCCGCCCTGACTTAAGTAAATTATGTTGGTCTCTGAATCCATGGCGTCTGTGTAAATAGATGCACCGAAGATTCCGCCAACGCCCTTCATCTCAAGCCGAGACATCGTGGAGATGAAATCTGATTTGCTGGATACCGCATCGATTGCCGCAAGGTCGGCTGAGAGCGGGGAAGTACCGAGTTTTTCAATTGCCTCGGTATTCATAAAGGAGCGATAGAGATCGCCAATCTTTTGGGCATCGGCGCCACCATCTTTAATCAAGTGCGCACCTTCGATTATTTCGCGGACCTGCGCTTCGGCTTCATCGTGAAGGGCGTAAGCAACTCCATCAGATGCACGGTCGGCAGGGATTTGATGAGACTTCAGCCAGCCACCGTTGAGGTGGCGATAGAGATCATCGCCGGGTGCAAATGATGCATCAACGTGCGAAAGATCGATTCCACTCTTGGCTGTCATTATGTGTGCCCCCGCTGTTTTATAAGTAGTTGAAAGTTCAACTTCTCGCGTATCATTGCGTATATGGCAGACGCTACAACACCTAAATGGCTCAATCCATCTGAGATGAAGGCCTGGCGTCGATACATTATTGCTAGCCGCAGATTGCTAGAAGCGTTGGATTCAGACCTCGAACCCCATGATGTATCAATGGCGGATTATGAAATTTTGGCTCAACTCAGTGATGCCCCGGAACGCAGAATGCGCATGAGCGAGTTAGCAGATCAAGCAATGTTGTCTCGCTCCAGACTTTCACATCGCATGAAGGTGATGGAAAAAGCTGGATGGGTAAAACGTGAAGCGTGCCCTGTTGATAAGCGTGGTTACTTTGCAGTGATGACACCTAAGGGGTGGAAAGCAATTGTGGCCGCGGCCCCTGATCATGTGGCCAGTGTGCGCTCGCGATTTGTGGACCACTTATCAAAGGCTGATCAAGTTGCACTAGCTGCGATATTTGAACGTGTTGGAAATGAGTTAAGAAACTCAGATAAAGAGTTAGATTAATTTTTGTAGAAAGCAAAAAAGCCCGCCACTTTCGTGGCGGGCTTTTTTAATAAGCGAAATGCTTACTTTGCTGCTGCCTTCTTACGACGGCGGCGCTTCTTTGGAGCTGCTGTAGCAGCAGCTGCCTTCTTACGACGACGCTTTGGAGCTGCCTTCTTAGCAGCTGCCTTCTTACGACGACGCTTTGGAGCTGCCTTCTTAGCAGCTGCCTTCTTACGACGACGCTTTGGAGCTGCCTTCTTTGCAGCAGCCTTCTTACGACGACGCTTTGGAGCTGCCTTCTTTGCAGCAGCCTTCTTACGACGACGCTTTGGAGCTGCTGATGAAGCAGCCTTCTTACGGCGACGCTTTGGTGCTGCTGATTTAGCAGCGGCCTTCTTGCGACGCTTTGGAGCAGATTTCTTAGCTGCAGCCACGTATTTCTCCATTCGGAATGGTTCGGATCCGTCACCCAAACCTGTTCGTGGATAAGTGTGACTGGAATTGCGCCGTAATGCCAGTCAATTTGTAAAAAAAGATAGCGCGTGTCGCAAATTAATTTTTTTAATATTTTGTGCATTTCGGTAAAAAAATCGATGTAAAAATTAAAAAAATTGGGTAATTTTTCGCCGAAATTACTTTTCGTCGGTGTTTTTTTGCTCCAATTCGCGAATTTTTCGCATTTGAACGGCAAATTCGTTCGTTTCGGCGTCATATTTTCTAAGTTTGGGCAAAAAACTCGCCAGTAAGGCAACCATAAATACGCAGATGAGACCTCCAGCTGTCACCGAAAAGCTAAGGCTGGTAGCCGCTGCCAAAGAAGCGGCGCGAAGTTGTCCGGCCAATGGACCAATGGAGTACGAAAGTAATTCGATGCCGGCCAATCGGCCGCGAAGATTGTCCGGAATTGTTTGGTTCCAGATTGTTCCGCGAAATAGCGCACTGATCATGTCGGCGCCACCGGCGATTGCCAAAAAGAGGAGCACCAGAATCAGGGAGTTTGAAATTCCTGCCATCGCAATGGCTGCGCCCCAACCAATTGCTGCCCAGATAATGGCCCGACCATGGAACCGATAAGTTTTTATCCAACCGCTTGTCAATGTAACGACGACAGAACCAACTGTGACAGCCGCATATAGAAATCCAAGTGCCCACGGAGCACCAAGTTGGTCTGCCCAGAATGGATATAGCGCGGTTGGCATGGCAAAAAACATCGCCGCTAAATCAATCAGGTAAGTACCTGTTAAATCTTGCCGGCTAAATGCATATTTAATTCCGTCTAATAATCCACGCAGGGATGGCTTTTCGGCCTCTGGGTGAGCAGGTACCGAACCAACTTTGGCAAGAAATATTAGTGAGATAAAGAAAGTGAAAACATCAAAGCCATAACCTGCAGAAATAGAGACAGTTGAAATAACTATGCCGCCAATGGTTGGCCCAATGATCACTCCTAACTGCCAACGAAGACTCATGAGTGCACTTGCTGCTGGTAAATCTTTATGTCCAACAATGCGAGGCAATATTGCATCAGCGCTGGGACGTTGCAATCCATCAACGGATGCAAACAATCCGGCCATGAGATAAATGACCCAGACCTTAGGTTCAGAGCTAAGTGAATTAAGGAGCAAGATGCTAGATAAAATCAGGGCAGCAGCCTCTGTTGCCCACACCATTTTTTTACGATCCACATAATCGGCCAATACCCCGCCGTAGAGACCAAATAAAATCAATGGAATTATTTCGATTGCTCCGACGATGCCCACTGCAACGTAGGAGTTAGTGAGTTCTTTGATCTGAAACGGTATGGCGACGTATGTAACCATCGAACCGAGGTACGAAATCAGACCCGATGCCCAGAGGTTTCGAAAGTCGGGGTATTTCTTCAGCGGTGATATATCAATCGCGAATTTACTCACCTGCAGATATTACTTAAAGGATTGTTCGGCGCCAGGAAAACGAGAGGCAGCCACATCGTCGGCCCATTCCTTCGTTGCATCCATCATCTCTTTGCGCAGATTGCGATATGCCTTTGCTAATTTCGGCGGGTTCTTGGTTATGCCCATTAAATCTGTCCAGACGAGCACTTGTGAATCGCATGTAGACCCGGCGCCGATTCCAACTGTTGGAATTGTTAACTCTGCAGTGATTCGAGCTGCTAAATCCGCTGGGACTAACTCCAAGACAATGGCAAAGGCGCCTGCTTTTTCTAGGGCTATAGCAGCAGCAAGAATTGCATCTCCATCGGTTCGGCCCTGCACTTTGTAACCACCTAATTGGTGAAGAGATTGCGGGGTAAATCCAAGGTGACCCATAACTGGAATTCCAGTAGCAACGAGTTTTTCAACGGTTGCGATGCGAGCGCCTTCGATCTTTACAGCCATCGCTCCAGATTCTTTAAAGAAACGAGTTGATGTAGCTAGGGCTTGCTCCGGTGATTCTTCGTATGAACCAAATGGTAAATCCGCAACAACCATTGCGCGCTGTGATCCTCGAACAACTGCTCGCACCAAAGGGATCATCTCATCGACTGTGACAGGGATTGTGTTTTCTAAACCTAAGAAGTTATTGCCAGCACTGTCTCCAACTAATAAAACAGGAATACCCACTTCATCAAAAATGGATGCGGTCATCTCTTCATAGGAAGTAAGCATCGGCCATTTTTCACCGCGCTTTTTTGCATCTGCTAAATCAGCAATCGTGACGCGACGATGCGTGGCTCCGCCATAAAGGGATTCCATGAAAAGACCTCCAGCCTCAAGGCTTCATGCGAAGTCCCTGGGTACATGGCAAATCCTACTAGAACGAGCATGGGCCTACTAGAAGTAGGCTTTACGTATGAAGTTGCGCGTAGCACTCGCACAGATCAACCCAACAGTTGGTGATCTCGCTGGCAATGCTGCGCTCATAACCAAGTACACAGATGAAGCGGTGGCTGCATCTGCCGATGTCATAGTTTTCCCAGAGATGGTTTTAACTGGCTATCCCGTTGAAGATCTAGCGTTGCGCGCTTCCTTTAGAAGTGCAAGCAAGAAAGCTCTGGCGCAATTAGTTACAGCACTTAATCCACACATTGTTTCGGTGGTGGGCTATCTCGATGAATCATCACATGGTGCTCCGCAAAATAGAGTTGCCATTGTTTATGGATCAAAGGTCGTAGCTACGTATACAAAGCGTCACTTGCCGAACTATGGCGTCTTTGATGAGTTTAGAAACTTTGTGCCAGGGGATTCAACGCTGGTTGTTCGAGTTAAAGGCGTAGATATAGGTATCGCAATCTGCGAAGACATCTGGCACTCACTGTCAGATCTTGCAGCCAGAAAGCCTGGAGTTGTTCTTGTTCCCAATGGTTCGCCCTATGAACGCAATAAAGATGATGTGCGATTAGCTCTGGTTCAAAAGCGAGCAAAGGAGGTTGGAGCGCCACTTGCATACGTCAATATGACCGGGGGCCAAGATGATCTGGTCTTTGATGGCGACACTATCGTTGTTGATGCACAGGGTTCTGTGATTTCGCGAGCCGCACAATTTCAAGAGCAATTACTCGTCGTCGATATCGAAGTGGCCGCACAATCTTCTAAGCCCGATGTTGTTATTTCAGAGAGCGGCACAGAAGCAACTGGTTCTGTTGCACCTGCTGTTGCGCCACGATTGAGTGATCACCAAGAAATCTGGAACGCCCTTGTCATTGGTCTTCGTGATTATGTTGCTAAGAACAAATTTAGATCAGTAGTCGTTGGATTATCTGGCGGAATTGATTCAGCCCTCGTTGCAGCAATTGCAGTCGATGCACTCGGTGCCACGTGTGTCAATGGTGTTGCAATGCCAAGTAAGTATTCATCGGATCACTCCGTCGAAGATGCCACTGCCTTTGCAGCACACACCGGCATTCACTTTCGCACAGTTGCCATCGAGCCAATGGTGCAATCATTTATGGAGTCCATAACCCTTAAAGGTGTGGCTGCAGAAAACATTCAGGCACGTGTGCGCGGAACAACGTTGATGGGTATTTCAAATCAAGAAGGCCACCTCGTACTTGCTACCGGAAACAAGTCAGAGCTGGCAGTTGGATATTCGACTTTGTATGGCGATGCCGTCGGTGGCTTTGCACCCATTAAAGATATTTATAAAACAGATGTATGGGCACTAGCCAGATGGCGAAATGAACAAGCTATTTCTCGCGGCGAAGTTGCACCAATTCCTGTGCGCTCTATTGAAAAAGAGCCAAGCGCGGAATTACGTCCCGATCAAAAGGACTCAGACTCCTTGCCAGAGTATGAATTATTAGATCAACTCTTAATTCGCTATGTCGATGGTGATGAAGGATCTGCAGCCCTCATTGCTGCGGGTTTTGATAGCGCACTTGTGATGCGCGTGATTGCTTTAGTAGATAAGGCCGAATACAAGCGCCGCCAATATCCACCAGGTACCAAGGTTTCAGCCCGAGCATTCGGAAAAGATCGTCGTTTGCCGATGACATCACGCTGGAGCGAAGCGTAATTTTGTAACACAGCCGTAACGCAACTTTGGCACTATCTGCTCATGTCCCCAGAGCAAGAAATGTCTAAGCAGCAAGAGTTTGTCATTCGAACCCTTGAAGAACGCAATATCCGATTCGTACGTTTGTGGTTCACAGATGTTTTGGGTTTTTTAAAATCCGTTGCAATTGCACCCGCTGAATTAGAGAACGCGTTTGCCGAAGGTATTGGTTTTGATGGTTCTGCGATTGAAGGATTCGCTCGCGTTACTGAGTCAGATATGTTGGCAAAGCCAGATCCTGCAACTTTTTCAATTTTGCCGTGGCGCACAGAAGCACCAGGTGCTGCGCGAATGTTCTGTGACATCACGATGCCAGATGGTTCGCCATCTCCTGCAGATCCACGAAATGTTTTACGTCGCACATTAAATAAAGCCGCGCAGATGGGTTACACCTGTTACACGCACCCAGAAATTGAATTCTTCTTATTTAAAGCACGTCCTGAAAAAGGTGAAGCACCTGTACCAGTGGATCAAGGTGGATATTTCGATCACACACCAGCTGTTGTTGGTCATGACTTTAGACGTCAAGCAATTACTTTGCTTGAAGCAATGGGAATCTCCGTCGAATTTAGCCACCACGAAGGTGGACCTGGACAACAAGAAATTGATTTACGTGATGCCGATGCCTTAAGCACAGCAGATAACATCATGACATTTCGTCATGTCATCAAAGAAGTTGCACTTGATCAAGGCTTCTACGCATCCTTTATGCCAAAGCCATTTACCGATCATCCTGGTAGCGGAATGCACACACACGTCTCTCTATTTAAGGGCGAAGAGAATGCTTTCTATGATTCAAAAGCAGAGTTTAATTTATCGAAAACTGGCCGCTCATTTATTGCTGGCATTTTGACTCATGCTGCCGAAATAACTGCAGTTACAAATCAATGGGTTAATTCATACAAACGTTTACATGGTGGCGGAGAAGCGCCAGCTCTCGTTAACTGGGGACCAAGTGATCGTGGGGCATTGGTGCGTTTGCCTATGTATAAGCCGGGTAAAGAAAACTCCACGCGCATTGAATTTAGATCACCGGATTCAGCATGTAATCCATATCTTGCTTATGCGGTGATGATTGCTGCCGGACTTAAAGGCATTGAGAAGAATTACGAATTGTCAGCATCTAATGATTTGCACTCATTGCCAACTAATCTCAATGAAGCTATTTCTGCAATGGAGAAGAGCGAACTCGTTCGCGAAACATTGGGCGAGCATGTATTCGAATATGTGCTTCGCAATAAACGTGCGGAGTGGCAGGACTATCGCCGCCAGGTAAGTGCCTACGAATTAGATAGGTATATCCCCGTTCTTTAGCGTCTATTGGGATAAATTTGTCCCTATGAGTAAAGAAATCACATCAGCAGGTTTACGTCGCACCAACATCATCGCCGGAATTTTCCACCTACTGCAGATGGTTGCAGTACTGGCCCTCAGCAGCGATTTTTCATTACCCATTACCGCGAAATATATGTCTGGTCCTCCAGGATCAACGTATGCCGAACCTGTTGTTCTCTTTAATACTCCTATCGGTTTAACAGTTGCAATCTTCTTAGGACTTTCTGCACTTGCCCACTTCATTGTTGCAAGCCCCCAATTCTTTCCACGCTATTCAGCCGGGCTAGCGCAAAAGCGTAATTATTTCCGTTGGGTTGAGTATTCAATTAGCTCATCAGTAATGATTGTGCTGATTGCACAAGTAACTGGTGTCTCAGAAATTTCAGCGATCATCTCAATCTTCGGTGTCAATGCATCAATGATTTTGTTCGGCTGGCTCCAAGAGAAGTACGAACAACCAGGAAATGGCGGATGGCTTCCATTTATCTTCGGTTGCATCACAGGTATCGTGCCTTGGATTGCACTGCTCTTTCACGTCTTTGCAATCGGTGGACCAAGCAATGCAAAAGCGCCAGCGTTTGTTTACGTTATTGTCTTAACGATTTTCTTATTCTTTAACTCATTCGCACTCGTGCAATGGTTGCAGTACAAAAAAGTTGGCAAGTGGTCTGATTACTTGCGTGGGGAGCGCACGTACATCACGCTCTCACTCGTTGCTAAATCAGCGCTTGCATGGCAAATATTTGCCAATACCCTTATTCCGTAAGGGAAGCTTGATGCTCTTTATCGTGATCTAAAATCACTTGGAGCATTGACTCAATTGTTATTGAACCAAAGGTGCGATGCTGCGCTGCCGCAGCCCGCTCTTGAACGCTGAGCCCTTTTAAGTAAGCAACCAAGTTTTCTCTGCTTGCAAGTAATTTAGTACGGGCCTCTGCAAAACTTTGTTGTGCGTATTTTTCTGCCGTTACAACCGGATCCGGCTCCCACCATTGTAATTTTGGAATTGGCGCTGCAGATTTTTGTGCTTGTCTCATTAATTCAAAACGAGCCATCCACACTTCTTTATCAACATCAACTAGGTGCCCCAAAATAATTGCGGGCGTCCACTCAGAGCCATTGAATTGATCACTTCGCCCTGATTTTTCTGCAACGTCACAAATTTCATTAGCAGAATCGATGAGGGCAATTAATTGAGTTTCGAAGTTGGCCATACGCGTGAGTTTAGAACTTTACTTGCCTGAAAACATGCGGTGGGGTTACCATTTACGCATGACACTTCGCAGCCTCCTCCTTAGCTGCCGTGGCGGGGCCAAATAATCGGTCCCCTCGCCGCGGGGTTTGTCGTACCGGTTAAACAGACAAATCCCGTAACCAATAAGGAGTTTTAAAATGAATTTCCCAGATCAAAAACCATCATCGATGCGTGCACATCGTTATTCATCTTTTATCCCGGTAGATCTTCACGATCGCACATGGCCAGATAAGAAGATGACAAAAGCACCTAAGTGGTCATCTGTAGATCTGCGAGATGGCAACCAGGCACTTATAGATCCAATGGATACGCCTCGCAAGCTAGCAATGTTTAATCTTTTAGTTGCAATGGGTTACAAAGAGATTGAAGTTGGTTTTCCGAGTGCTAGTCAGACAGATTTTGACTTCGTACGAAAGATTATTGACGAAGGTCTAATTCCTGATGACGTCATCATTCAGGTGCTCACACAAGCCCGCCAACCATTAATTGAGCGCACCTTCGAATCCATTAAGGGCGCAAAGCAAGCAATCGTTCACCTCTACAACTCCACTTCTACATTGCAACGTCGAGTTGTATTTGGACTTGATAAAGATGGAATAAAAAAGATTGCAACTGATGGCGCAAAGATGTGCCTAGATCTTGTTAGTACGGTTCCAGAGACCAAGGTTTCTTTTGAGTATTCCCCTGAGTCATACACCGGTACCGAATTAGAGTTTGCAGTCGAAGTCTGTAACGCTGTCAATGACGTCTGGAAGCCAACCCCGCAGTGGAAGACAATCATGAATCTTCCCGCAACCGTTGAGATGGCCACACCAAATATTTATGCAGATTCAATTGAGTGGATGTGCCGCAATTTAAACAATCGCGAAAATGTAATAGTTTCACTACACCCACATAATGATCGCGGAACAGGAGTCGCTGCTGCAGAGCTTGGTTATCTTGCAGGTGCAGATCGCATTGAAGGAACACTCTTTGGTAATGGTGAGCGAACAGGAAATGTTTGCCTCGTAACACTTGGGCTTAACTTGGTTAGCCACGGAATTGATCCAATGATTGATTTCACAAATATTGATGAAGTACGTCGCACAGTTGAGTACGCAAATCAATTACGTGTTCCAGAACGCCATCCTTATGGTGGCGATCTTGTTTTCACAGCGTTCTCTGGCTCACACCAAGATGCAATTAAAAAAGGTTTTGAACACCTCGAGCGTGACGCAAAGGCTGCAGGCAAGCATGTGGATGAATTCACATGGGCAGTGCCTTATTTACCAATTGATCCAAAAGATATTGGTCGCTCTTACGAAGCCGTGATTCGCGTGAATTCGCAATCAGGCAAGGGCGGCGTTGCATACATGATGAAGAACGAACATCATCTCGATCTTCCACGTCGTTTACAGATTGAATTTAGCCGAGTTGTTCAGGCAATGACAGATGAACAAGGCGGGGAAGTTACTGCAGAGCAACTCTGGAATGTCTTTGAAGATGAATACTTGCCAACGCAAGATGCACCGTGGGGTCGCTTTAGATTAAAAGGCCTCTCACAAACATCCGTGCTCGATGAAGATGTAAATCTTGAAGTAACACTTCTCGATCGTGGAGACGCAAAGAAATTAGCTGGCACGGGCAACGGACCGATTGCAGCATTTTGTAACATCTTGCAGGCATATGGAGTTGATGTGAAAGTTTTGGATTACTTTGAGCACGCACTTTCATCTGGTGGTGATGCATCGGCTGCTGCCTATCTTGAATGCTCAATAAACGGCGAAACCTTCTGGGGCGTTGGAATCGATCCAAACACCACAACCGCATCACTTAAAGCCGTCGTGTCTGCAATAAATCGCGCAATTAGATAGGTGCCACCAGTACCTTTGCCTGCATGAGTTTGTACCGCGATGAAGCAATCATCTTGCGCACGCAGAAATTAGGCGAAGCAGATCGCATTATCACCATGCTTACTCGCGAACACGGTCGTGTACGTGGTGTAGCAAAAGGTGTTCGTCGCACAATGTCTAAATTCGGTGCACGCCTCGAACCAGGCAGTCACGTTGATATTCAAATGCACATTGGAAAAACTTTTGACACTGTCACACAAGTTGAAGCAATCAGAAATTATGGCGAAGCGATTACTGATGACTATCAGCGCTGGACAATTGCTTCTGCAATCCTAGAAACTTCAGAGCGCTTTACCGCGCAAGAGCGCGAACCTGCGGTGCAAGAGTTTCATTTAGTTGTTGGCGCGATGAAAGCACTCTGCGATGATCGATATGACCCAGCACTTGTTTTAGATGCATTTTTACTCCGCTCACTTGCATTGGGTGGCTATGCACCATCGATGACAGATTGTTCGCGCTGTGGTTTGCCTGGTCCACATAGATATTTTTCACTCGTTGGCGGTGGTTCTGTCTGTCTTGAGTGTCGACCATCTGCATGTGCTACTCCACAACCGGAGACACTCGAATTAATGGCAGCACTATTAAGCAGTGATTGGGAGAGTGCTAATAAGAGTGAAGGAAAAAATCGCAGAGAGGCTAGTGGATTAATCGCTGCTTATTTACAATGGCACCTTGAACGCGGATTACGTTCACTGCCAATTGTGGAGCGGGTATGAATATTCCAGAGCACGTTGCAATCGTTATGGATGGCAATGGTCGATGGGCAAAAGAGCGCGGCCTTCCACGCACTAAAGGACATGAAGCGGGCGAAGCAGCATTATTTGATGTTGTGCAAGGCGCAATCGAATTTGGTGTGAAAGAAATTAGCGCATATGCATTTTCCACAGAGAATTGGCGCAGATCACCTGAAGAAGTGAAGTTTCTGATGGGTTTTAATCGCGATGTTATTCGTCGCCGCCGTGATGAGATGAATGCAATGGGTGTGCGTGTTCGCTGGGTTGGAAGACCAAAGAGATTATGGGCGAGTGTTATTTCAGAGTTAGAAGAAGCAGAAGAATTAACAAAGAAGAACAAAACTCTTACTTTAAATATGTGCGTAAATTACGGCGGCCGCTCCGAGATTGTTGATGCAGCAACAGAGTTAGCCCGCGATGTGAAGCGTGGCAAAATCAAAGCTGATGCGATCACAGAGAAAACCTTTGCAAAGTATTTAGATTCACCGACTATGCGCGATGTGGATTTGTTGTTGCGATCATCAGGGGAGCAGCGCACCAGCAACTTCTTGCCATGGCAATCGGTCTATGCAGAGATGGTTTTTATGGATGTTTTATGGCCAGATGTCACACGCAAAACTCTGTGGAAAGCTATTGAGGAATATAACAAGAGAGATCGAAGATTCGGAAAAGCGTAGCGATTCCGAATTGAAAACGTTAGCGGAAAAGCTTAAGAATTTGCTACTACCAACCACATGATTAAGACTCCACACGTGGTTGCAGCAAGAGTCCATCTGGATGGATGGCGTGAGTGCGCTTCAGGCAAAATGTGTGACGTTGCAATATAGATAACAAAACCTGTGAAGAGTGCAAGATATAACGCCATCAAGGATTCATTGAGTGCCAAGTAGGTTCCGAGTGCCGCTCCACTTAAGCGTGCGACGCCATCAAGTGCCAAAAGCCACTTGCTTCTTCCGGTCCAGTTACCGCTTTTTACAAGAAGAGAGACAGTGTTTAGTCCATCGCTAAATGCATGCACAACAACTGCTAAAAACACTGCAAAGCCGAGTGAGTTACTAACTTGAAATGCAACACCGAGTCCAACACCATCTAAAAATACGTGACCACCCATGGCAACGGCGCCCAAGGTACCTGCAATGTTGTGGTGTTCATGATCATGTCCATAATCGGAATCAACAGGTTCGTGCGATCCAAAAAATCTTTCCAGTACGTGAAGTAATAAAAATCCACCAAGAATTGCGATTGAAACTACGGGAACGTTTGCAAAAGTATCGGTATTCATTTCAAATACTTCTGGCAATAAATCAAAGCCAACGAGGCCGAGTAATAAACCTGCAGATAATCCAAGAATTAAGTGGAAACGATCTTTTGAACGAAGTGCAAGGACTCCACCGAGAAGGGTGGCGATAGCGGTTATTGCCGCGAATCCAATGGCTAAGTTCATATTTATAGGATAACAACAATAGGCTTAGCTTTATGCTCGCAATTGCACGCTTTGAAGTGCCCCTTGGCAATGCTGCTCATTTCCAGACTCAGTTAAGTGCCGCCCTTGAGAGTTTTTCCAAGTGTGCGGGATTTATCGATGGTGAGTATGGCCAAAATCTCGATGATCAAAAACTGTGGTCCTTGATGACTCGATGGGAGAACGTCGGCTCATACCGCAGGGCGTTGAGTACAAATGACGTAAAGATGAATGTAATTCCAACTTTGGCCCAGGCGATTGATGAGCCAGGTGCATATGAAAAGCCATACTCAGAGTAAAATTAACGTACGGAAGTAACCCACGTTGCTTTCCGCCGACAGCCAGCCGGATGGAGAAAAAGAAATGGCAACGGATCGTTTAGAAAATATTGTTGGTCTTGCGAAGCGCCGCGGATTTGTTTATCCCTCATCAGAAATTTATGGTGGCTTGCGTGCATCATGGGATTACGGCCCACTCGGAGTCGAACTAAAAAACAATGTAAAGCGCCAATGGTGGAAATCAATGGTCACAGGTCGCGAAGATGTAGTTGGTCTTGATTCATGTGTGATCTTGGCAAAGGAAGTCTGGGAAGCATCCGGACACGTTGCAACTTTTTCTGATCCGCTGACTGAGTGCACTTCTTGTCACAAGCGCTATCGCGCAGATCATTTACTTGAAGCCTATGAAGCAAAGCACAAGAAAGCTGCAGCATCTCTTACAGAAGTAAATTGCCCTGCGTGCGGAAATAAAGGCCAATTCACAGAACCAAAACAATTTAGTGGAATGTTAAAAACCTATCTTGGACCAGTTGAAGATGAATCAGGACTTGCATTTTTACGTCCAGAAACCGCGCAAGGAATCTTTATTAACTTTGACCAAGTAATGACTACATCACGAAAGAAGCCGCCATTTGGAATTGGCCAAATCGGCAAATCGTTCCGCAATGAAATTACTCCAGGAAACTTTATCTTTAGAACTCGTGAGTTCGAGCAGATGGAGATGGAGTTTTTCGTAGCTCCTGGAACAGATGAAGAGTGGCACCAATATTGGATTGATACACGTATGGCTTGGTATGTAGATCTCGGAATTAATCCAGAACGCCTGCGCATCTACGAACATCCAAAAGAAAAATTGTCGCACTATTCAAAGCGCACTGCAGATATCGAATACAAATTCGAATTCGCTGGTACCGAATGGGGCGAACTCGAAGGTATTGCAAACCGCACAGACTTTGACTTAAAAGCGCACTCTGCGGCATCTGGCAAAGATCTTTCATACTTTGATCAAGAGAAGAACGAGCGATGGACACCATTTGTTATCGAACCTGCGGCAGGTGTAGATCGCGCGACTCTTACTTTCTTAATGGATGCATTCACCGAAGATGAAGCACCAAATAGCAAGGGCGAGATGGAAAAACGAGCAGTATTAAAAATTGATTACCGTCTTGCACCAATCAAAGTTGCAGTACTTCCGCTTTCACGTAACGCAGATTTATCACCTAAAGCACGCGATCTTGCAGATCAATTACGCAAGAACTGGAACATAGATTTCGATGATGCTGGTGCTATTGGTCGCCGTTATCGTCGCCAGGATGAAATCGGTACTCCTTATTGCATCACTGTTGACTTTGAAACTCTCGAAGATCATGCAGTAACAATTCGTGATCGTGACACGATGGCACAAGAGCGCATAGCTCTCGATCAGGTTCAAGCATGGTTAGCGCCACGACTACTCGGTTGCTAAAACCACTCACACTCCCACTTGCCTCTGGCGATCATCTAATTGATCCGCCAGTTGTCTTGGCGCCAATGGCAGGCATTACGAACGCGCCTTTTCGTATGCTCTGCCGCGAACAAGGTGCAGGTTTATTTGTCTCAGAAATGGTTACTGCACGTGCATTAATTGAACGTCGTCCAGAAACATTACGAATGATCGAACCTGGAAAGGGTGAATGGCCACGTTCTGTTCAGTTATACAGCGTTGACCCGCACACGATGCGCGCAGCAGTAACAATGCTTGGTAAAGAAAACTTAGTTGATCACATTGATATGAACTTTGGTTGCCCAGTTCCAAAAGTTACTCGCAAGGGTGGGGGAGCAGCTCTTCCGTATAAACGAAATCTCTTTAGTGCAATAGTTGGCGCAGCTGTTGAAGCAGCAAAACCTTTTGGTATTCCTGTCACAGTAAAGATGCGAATCGGAATCGATAGTGATCACCACACATATTTAGAAGCAGCCAAATCTGCAGCCGACTTAGGCGTTACGTGGGTTGCACTTCATGCGCGCACTGCAGAACAAATGTATGAAGGTAAATCAGATTGGTCAGCAATCACTCGACTAGTTGATCACTTAAAGCCAACAGGAGTTCCCGTTCTTGGCAATGGTGATATCTGGTCAGGCGCCGACGGAGTTGAAATGGTGCGCCAAACAGGGTGCGCTGGAGTTGTCGTTGGACGCGGATGCCTTGGTCGCCCTTGGTTATTCTCAGATTTAGTCAATGCATTTAATGGCGGAACAGAGCGCACGCTGCCAACACTTCATCAGGTGCGCGAAGTTATGTTTAGGCACGGTGAACTGATTGTTGATTACTTCGAATCCGAAGATCGTGGGTGCCGCGATTTACGTAAGCACATGGCGTGGTATCTCAAAGGTTTTAGGGTTCACCGTGAATTACGTCGAGAGTTTGGTCTAATTGAATCTCTTGCACATTTCCGTAAATTATTAGATCAACTAGATGATCAGCCATACCCAATAGAAGTTGGCGAAAAACCACGTGGTCGAACAAGCCATGGTCGCCCCGTTACGCTGCCAGATCGCTGGTTGGATGATCCAAATGAGATGGCAGCAATCGAATTAGAAGATGCGTTTTCAGGTGGCTGATGTTTATCTTTAGATTTATTCGCCGTATTTTTACTTTAATTATTTTAATTATCTTGGCAATCCCTACCTATGCCATCGCAAAGACGTATTACGCCGCACACTATCCCGTGGCACGCGCAGCCGATGCAATAGTTGTTATGGGAGCTGCGCAATTTGATGGTCGACCTGGTGATGTCTTTGAAGCACGCTTGAGTGAAGCAAAGAGAATTTATGATCTAGGACTTGCTCCGCTGATTATTACTGTTGGCGCAAAAGCACCTGGAGATCGCACAACAGAGGCCGCATCAGGAAAAGCTTGGCTTGTATCTGCTGGCGTTCCGTCTCGCAAAATAGTTGCATTAGAAAATGGTCGTGACACATTAGTGAGCACAAAAGCCTATGTACGAGAAATGAAAAAACGTGAACTAAAAAATGTCATCATTGCAACAGACCCATACCACTGCAGACGGTCGATGACTATGGCTAATGATCGCGGATTAATTGCAACGTGTTCCCCGGTGCAATTTGGCCCTAATTCTCTACGCAATTCGACTAAGCGGTATTTGTTGCGCGAATCTGGAGCGTACTTGGCGTACATAACATTGGGTCATTTCGGGATTAACATCAGCGACCACTTAGACACAAACAAGATTCTCGATAAGGTTGTTTCATGAGCGTTTACAGTGATCGCGACAACGAACGCTTTCTTGATGAACCTGCAAAGCGTGCAGGTCGTACTGAATTCATGCGCGATCGTGCACGTGTAATTCATTCGGCATCGCTTCGTCGTCTTGCTGCTAAGACACAAGTAGCAGTTCCTTGGGAGAATGATTTTCAACGCACACGTTTGGCTCACTCACTTGAGTGCGCACAAATTGGTCGCGAACTTGGAGAATCACTCGGCGCAGATCCAGATCTCTTAGATACTGCATGCCTAGCTCATGATTTAGGACATCCACCATTTGGTCACAATGGTGAAGAAGCATTGGCAGAAATTGCAAAGAGTTGTGGTGGCTTTGAAGGTAATGCACAGAGTTTTAGATTGCTTACTCGATTAGAAGCAAAGACTGTTGATGCCGATGGTCGATCTATTGGCTTAAATCTGACTCGTGCATCCCTTGATGCAGCAACAAAATATCCATGGCAACGCGCAATTAATCCACGCAAATTTGGCGTTTATGACGATGATGTTGAAATCTATAAATGGATGCGCGCAGACGCACCAGAAGGTAAACGATGTATCGAAGCGCAAATCATGGACTGGTCTGATGATGTCTCATATTCGGTTCATGATTTAGAGGATGCAATCGTTGCTAACCAAGTACACGTGCGAACATTCGAAGTTGACTTCGATGCAATTTATGCAAGCATGACAGAAGATTATGGAAGCAATGCAACAAAGGCAGAAGCAACAGATGCCCTCATCAGATTGCAAGAGCTTTCATGCTGGCCAATAAATTACAACGGAAGTCATCGCTCTCTTGCTCGCCTCAAGGATTCAACGAGCCAATTAATCGGTCGATTTGTACTTGCGGCAGAGAACAAAACGCGCGCGATTTATGGCGATGAACCGTTGTCTAGATACGGTGCGAATCTTGAGATTCCTCGGGAGCAAATATTAGAAGTTGATTTCTTAAAGGCAGTTGCTGGTCACTATTTAATTCGCGCTGCCGAATCACAAGAGCGCTATGCAAAACAAAAGATAGTCGTTGTTGAATTAGTTGATCTTTTGTATAAGAGCGCACCAAAGGCGCTCGATGCAATATTTATGGATGACTGGAACCGTGCAGCCGATGATGGCCAGCGCCTTCGCGTAGTAATTGACCAGATTGCCGCGCTGACTGACCCGGGTGCATACGCCCTGCATGCTCGCCTGACTCAAAATCGCTAAGGTGCGCCTATGAGCGGACGCATTAAAGATGATGATGTCACTTATCTTCGCGAACGCGTTCCGATTGACGAAGTCGTTGCAGATTACGTTCAATTAAAGTCTGCAGGTGGCGGGCAGAAAAAAGGTTTGTGCCCATTTCACGACGAAAAATCTCCTTCGTTTCACGTAACGCCAAGTAAAGGTTTTTATCACTGCTTTGGCTGCCAAGCCAGTGGTGACGTCATTTCATTTCTTATGAAGATGGATCACCTCACATTTACCGAAACTCTCGAACGACTTGCAGATCGCATCGGGTACACACTGCGGTATGAAGAAAATTCTTCAGGTCCTTCAGTGCCATCTGGAATGCGCTCTCGACTTATTGCTGCAAACGCAGCAGCTGCTTCGTATTATCAAGAACAACTCAATACATCTGCAGATGCAGCGCACGGTCGCGAGTTACTGACAAAGCGCGGATTTGATAAAGATGCATGCCAATTATTTGGAGTTGGATTTGCACCCGATGATTGGGATTCACTGACAAAACACTTACGTGCGCAAGGATTCACAATTGATGAGTTAGAGACAGCTGGTCTTTCCAAGATGGGTCAACGCGGTCCTATTGATCGATTCCGTAATCGACTGACATGGCCAATCAAAGACATTACTGGTGACGTTGTTGGATTTGGATGTCGCAAATTAGCAAGTGATGAAGAAGATCAAGGCCCTAAATATCTGAATACGCCCGAAACTCCTATCTATAAGAAGAGTCAGGTTTTATACGGTCTTGATGTTGCAAAAAAAGAGATTGCAAAGAAGCGCCAAGCAGTAATCGTTGAAGGTTACACAGATGTCATGGCAGCACACTTGGCTGGAATTACCACAGCAGTTGCAACGTGCGGTACTGCATTTGGCGCCGACCACATTCGCATCTTGCGTAGATTATTAATGGATGATGATGCTTTCCGCGGAGAAGTTATCTTCACATTCGATGGAGATGCTGCAGGACAAAAAGCAGCACTTCGCGCATTTAGTGATGATCAAAAATTTGTCACTCAAACATTCGTAGCCGTCGAACCAGATGGATTAGACCCTTGCGATCTTCGCCAAACTAAAGGTGATGCTGCACTTCGTGATCTCATTGCACGTCGTGTTCCGCTCTTTGAATTTGCGATTCGCGCAGAGTTGGCAAAGTACAACTTGAGCACACCCGAAGGTCGCATCAACGCACTCAATGCTGCAGCACCACTTGTTGCACAAATTCGGGACAAATCTTTACGTCCGGAATATTCACGCTCTTTAGCTGGGTGGCTCGGCGTTGAAGTAGAACAAGTCTCATCCGCTGTTGCATCTGCAATGAAGAAAACTCCACAAGTCAGTGTTGATCCAACTGCCCCAGAAGTTGTGCCACAACAGTGGCGTCCTGATCCACAAGAACCTCGATTGATTCTTGAACGCGAAGTACTGAAAGCACGCTTGCAATCACCAGGACTTTGCCAATCCTTTAACGAATTAGAAGCAAATGCGTTTACGCATCCTGCTTATCAAGAACTTCGTGCAGTCATTGATCAGATGGCGCCTAATAATTCTGCTTTGACGATAGATAAAATTAAAAATGAAAACATGAAGTCACTTTTCACCGAATTAAATGTGGAACCAATACGAGCAGACGGTGAAATCTCCGAACACTATGTAGCCAGCATCATTGCTCGTTTACGCGAAGTATCTGTCTCTCGTGCAATCGCAGAACTCAAATCAAGTTTGCAAAGACTAAATCCAGTTGAAAATGAAGCCGATTACAACGCTGCTTTCGCCCAACTCGTCGCCCTAGAAAGCACTCGGCGCACCTTGCACGATCTCGCTCTCGGCGGGCTTTAACTCCGCTTCGATTTAGACCACTCCATTGCTGTGCGCTAGAGTGTGCGCTCGTAACTCTTCGCGAAGAGCGAATAGTCCCTGATAGCTCAATGGCAGAGCAGCCGGCTGTTAACCGGCAGGTTCTTGGTTCGAATCCAAGTCAGGGAGCAGGAATTTCTCAGACTTCTCTCAGGTTAAATATTTACTCTCAAGCCCACCGTGTGAAGATTAGGAAAACTTACAGATGAATCGAAGAGGCTTTCTTCGCAGTACAGCACTTGCTGCTGGTGCACTTATTTTGGGCCGCACTCAATCTGCTGTTGCTGCCTCGCCAAAGCGAATCGTCAAAGCATCTAAATTTCCTGTCGGATCTCACCGCAAATTTGTCGCTGTAAATGGTGCCCCTGCATTTCTATTTCGCACCAAGAGCGGAGTATTTGCTTACTCTGCAATCTGCACACACCAGGGGTGCACAGTTGATTATTTAGCGGCTGGTAAGAAATTAGTCTGCCCGTGTCACCGTGGATCTTTTGATCCATTCAAATCGGGCAAAGTTGTTTCCGGAGAACCTCCCCGTCCTTTAGACAAAATTGCTGTATCAATACAGAAAGATTGGATCGTGCAGTCATAAATGAAGAAAAGTAGTGTCAACATCGTCATTGCCTTTGTTCTCGGTGCAAGCGTCGCTGGTGGAATTGCAGTTGCTGAAATCAATAACACAGGGGGGGTGAAAGCGTGCGTCGATAACAAAACCAAAGCACTCTATTTATCACCAGATGGAAAGTGTGCAAAGGGACGTTCAGCACTCGAACTGACAACTAATTCATTTGATGTAAAGAATCTCGCCGCAACAATCACTCCATCAGTTGTATCTATTGCAGTTGAAACGGCTACTAGTGGTGGCACGGGGTCCGGCTGGGTTTATCAATCCAATGGTTCTTCTTCATTTATTGTCACAAATAATCACGTGATTGAAGCTGCTGCAATTACTACAGGAAAGATCACAGTCGAGTTTTCAAATGGTGACCAAATCGATGCAAAAATTGTAGGTCGAGATAAGGCTTATGACTTAGCCGTGCTCCAAATCAACCGTGGAAATCTAGCTGCATTGAATCTTGGAGATTCAACAAAAGCAGTCGTAGGCGAACCTGTTATGGCAGTTGGCTCTCCACTTGGTTTGGCATCAACTGTTACGACCGGAATCATTTCAGCCCTTAATCGCCCTGTATCTGCGGGCAACGTAGGTCAAGAGTCTTTTGTAAATGCAATTCAAACTGATGCTGCGATCAATCCTGGCAATTCAGGTGGTGCATTAATTAATGCACGAGGACAAATCATCGGCGTAAATTCTGCAATTGCAACACTTTCTTCTGGTGGAACAAGTGGAAGCATCGGCCTTGGTTTTGCTATTCCAATTACTGAAGCAAAACGCGTGATTGATGAAATCATTACATCACCTACCAATACATCTACTCGTCCACTTCTTGGCGTCTTTTTTGACAATACTTACGAAGGAATTGGCGCCAGAATTCTTCGACTTTCTCCAGGTGAAGCAGCTGATGTCGCAGGAATTCCTGTGGGATCAATCATTAAATCAATTGGTGAACAACGAGTGACAGATCAGGTGAGCGCAGTTGTGCGCATTCGCTCATTCGCACCTGGCGCAACGGTTTCAATCACAGTTGAGTTACCAAATAGCGGTGGCGTAAAAACCTTCACCGTTAAATTGGGCAAAGCGCCATCCAATGGTTAATCTGTAGCCATGGCACTCTTTCGTTTATCTATTTCACTACCTGATCAACCAGGTTCACTCGGCGCATTGGCATCTGCCATTGGTTTTGCTGGTGGAGATATTCGAGAGCTAACCGTTACAAAGTCTGAAGCTGGTAAAGGTTTTGATGATTTAACTGTCGCAATTCCTGGCAGCGATCCAACTGATTTATTGAATGTTCTTGGATCAATTGGTGGCGTTGAAGTAATTGAAATTAAAGCCGTTAACTAGCTTTAAAAGTATCTTCAACCATCTGATCTAAACTTCTTTCAGGTCGCCAGTTAAGAATCATCTCTGCTTTATCGATATTTGCGACCAATACTGCAGGATCTCCAGCACGTCTTGGCGCATCAACTGTTGCCAAATTATTATTTTTTACGCGTGATGCAGCAGCAACAACTTGTGCCACAGAATACCCAGTACCAGAACCAATGTTGAAAACGTGGTGTTCAGATGGAGATAAGAATTTAAGCGCTCTTACATGCGCGTCAATTAAATCAATTATGTGCACATAATCTCTTACGCATGTTCCATCGGGCGTATTCCAATCACGACCAAAGATGCGCAGCGGTGAATCCGATGTAGCACGCAGCGCATTTGGAATTAAATGAGTTTCGGGATCATGGCGTTCGGCGATCCACCCACGTTGCGTTTGAAGAGCGCCGGCCACATTGAAGTATCTAAGAGAGACAGCTGCGAAACCTTGGGTTTGCGCCACAGTAGTTAATTCGCGTTCGATTGCTAATTTGGTTTGACCATATGGATTAGTCGGTGCGCATTGCGCAGTTTCTGAAACTGGTGATGATTCTGGTTCACCGTATGTTGCAGCTGAAGATGAAAATACAATCTTTTTAATCCCAGCGATGTTCATCTGATCAAGCAAAACTTTTGTACCATCAACATTGACCTTGCGGTAAAGATCAGGCTTTTCGACAGATTCACCTACCAAAGATTTGCCTGCAAAGTGCATGACTGCTTCGCACCCTTTAAGCGCACGTGCAACCATTTCAGAATCAAGTAACGAGCCCTGAACAAATCGCACAGTCGGTGGTAAAGAATCAACATGTCCCGTACTGCAATCATCAAGAACTGTTACGTCATGGCCGCTGTTCTTAAGGATTTCAACAGCATGAGAGCCAATGTATCCGGCGCCCCCTGTGACCAAGATTTTCATTTATTTCAGCTTTACTTCTCGCAATTGCGCAGCAGATTGTTCTGGACGTAAATCCATAATAAATGCGCCCATAGAAGACTCTGATCCTGCTAAATATTTAAGTTTTCCAGGTGCACGTCGCACACTTGTGATTTGCCAATGCAAACGCAACAAATCGCGTCCTTCGCGCACTGGTGCTTGGTGCCAGGCAGCGATGTATGCCATAGGAATATCAAAGACGCCATCTAGTCGTTGTAAAACCTCTTTAGCAATAGCTGGATAAGCATCTGCTACTTCAGGAGTTAATTCGCTTAAGTCAGCCACTGAAACCTTTGGAGCCACGTGAATTTCAAATGAGTATCGCGCTGCGTATGGAACATATGCGACCCAGTGCTTATTTTCGGCGACGATGCGCTCTTCATCTTTAATTTCTCGTGCAACAATTTCATCAAATAAAACCTTGCCGGTGCGCTCTTTGTGCTTCTTCGCAACTTCGAGCATGCGAGCAACCTTTGGCGGAATATATGAATAGGCATAAATCTGGCCATGTGGATGAGCAAGCGTGACACCAACTTCTTCACCGCGGTTTTCAAATGGCGTGATGTGTTGAATGAATTTCTCTTGAGATAACTCGCGAGTCCGGTCAATCCACGCTTCGAGCAATACACGAATTCGTTCGGTACTTAAATCTTTAAAAGATTGACCATGATCTGCTGTAAAGCAAATTACTTCACATTTACCTGCCGCACTTCCAGTATCTGTATCTGGTCCTGCCATATCTGGCAGTGCCCAATCTCCAACTGGTGGACGTAATGAGGGAGATTTGTTATCAAAGACGACTACTTCAAAATCATCTTCAGGTACTTCTGTCAGATTTTCAGCTGTTGATGGGCAGAGTGGACACAACTCTTTTGGTGGCAAGAAGACGCGGCCTTGGCGATGTGCAGCCATAGCAACCCACTCATTGACCAATGGATCTAAACGCAGTTCACCAATGCCAGGTTGTTCAGCTTTTTCACGTTTATCAGTAGCAGCACGCAATTGTTCGCGAGTATCGTAATAACGAATTGTTCGACCATCTGCGAGTGGACGATCGGTGCGCGTAACACCTGCGCCGAGTTTCGAGCTCATAGTACGACTACTCTATCCAATTGAGTGTTCGTTCTACTGCTTTCTTCCATTGTGCGTATTTTTCTGCTCGTAAATTGGGATTTTGTGTTGAATTCCAACGATGATTTTCGCGCCATTTATTTCGTACTTCAATTGGTGATGCCCATAGCCCAACTGCAATACCTGCAGCATAAGCAGCGCCTAACGCTGTTGTTTCAATAACTTCTGGTCGAATGATTTCAATTCCCATTACATCAGATTGAATTTGCATCAATAGGTTATTTGCTGTGGCACCACCATCAACGCGCATCGAAGTTAATTGCACTTTGCTATCAGCTGACATTGCATCTAATACATCACGTGTTTGATATGCAATTGCTTCAAGTGCTGCGCGAGCAAGATGAGCCTTTGTGCTTGCGCGCGATAATCCAACAATCACACCACGTGCATCACTTCGCCAATATGGTGCAAATAATCCTGAAAATGCTGGAACGAAATAGACGCCACCGTTATCGCTAACACTGCTCGCAAGTGCTTCTATTTCAGATGAAGACTTAATAATTCCCAGCTGATCTCGTAGCCATTGAATCGCAGAGCCAGTGACTGCAACTGAACCTTCGAGTGCAAAAACAGCTGGTTCAGAACCAAATTTGTAGCAGACGGTCGTCAGCAATCCATTTTGTGATCGCACAATTGTTGTTCCTGTATTTAGGAGCGCAAAGTTTCCCGTGCCATATGTGGTTTTGGAATCGCCCACATCAAAACAAGTTTGCCCAATCATGGCGCCTTGTTGGTCTCCGACAAGTGCTGCAATTGGCACACCATCAGAAGTTTTTGCATAGACATGCGACGTTGGCTTGATATCGGCCAAGACTTCGCGGGGGATAGCAAAGAGTGCTAAAAGTTCAGGGTCCCAATCGAGTGTCTCTAAATTCATCAGCGCAGTGCGACTTGCATTTGTCACATCGGTTGCAAATGTTCCACCTGATAAATTCCAGAGAATCCACGAATCAATAGTTCCGATTCGTGCCGTGCCAGCTTTCACGGCGTCAGCAACTGCGGGCACATTTTCAATAAGCCATTTCATTTTGCTCGCGGAAAAATACGGCGCAATTGCAAGACCTGTCCGGTGAATAATTAACTTTTTATCAGCATCTCTTAAACCATCCATGAATGCAGCGGTTCTGGTGTCCTGCCAGACAAGTGCGTTATGAAGTGGTTGTCCGGTTTTTGCATCCCACGCAATCGTCGTTTCGCGTTGATTCGTTATTCCAATCGCGCGTAACTCACCAGGTTTTATCCCAGCTTTTTGCAGTGCTCCTGCCATAACTTCTTGCGTACGCGTCCAAATTTCTACGCCATCGTGTTCGACCCAGCCTGGGCTTGGAAATATCTGTTTATGTTCGAGTTGGTGCGATGCAATAACGCGGGCATCAGCGTCAAAAATCATAAAACGAGTGCTACTCGTTCCTTGATCAAGAGCTCCGATATAAGTCATAGGTATCCTTGTTTTGCCTCTCCTGTTACGCTTAGCCTATCTAGAGAACGAATTTCGCTGAAAGGATTTGAGCCTTGTTTTCATCGCAGCTAGACCCAGACCAACGCGATGAAGCGCTGAAATCACTCGCAACTCATACCTTTGACGTCCTTGTTATCGGTGGCGGTGTCACCGGCACAGGTGCTGCACTTGATGCAGCAGCACGTGGATTAAAAGTTGCTTTGGTAGATGCATCTGATCTTGCATCCGGAACATCGAGTCGCTCAAGCAAGTTGATTCATGGTGGATTACGTTATCTCGAACAATACGATTTTAAGTTAGTTCGAGAAGCACTTCACGAACGCGAGTTAATGGTTTCATCCCTTGCTCCACACCTAGTAAAACCACTGGCATTCTTATATCCACTTCACGAAAAGGTTCGCGAGCGTACTTACGTAGGCGCAGGACTTGCTCTTTATGACGCACTGCGCGGATTTCAACGCGCGTTGCCTGGCCATAAACATATTAGCCAGAAGAAGATTGCGGAGATTGCACCATCACTTCGTCCAGATATTGTTACTGGTGCAATTAAGTACTTTGATGCACAAGTAGATGATGCGCGCCACACAATGATGATTGCGCGCACAGCAGCTCGTCTAGGTGCGGTTATTGCAACCAATGTAAGAGTTGAATCACTCGTTAAAGAAGGCAAGAGAGTTCTTGGCGTAAAAGCGCGTGATACCGAAACCGGAAAGTTGATGACTATCAAGGCCACCGCAACCGTTATGTGTGCCGGTATCTGGAGCGATGAATTACATGATTTATTTGGTTTAAAAGCTGGCTACAACGTCACCATGAGCAAAGGTGTTCACATTGTTCTACCAAAGAACGCCATAAAGTCCCGCGAAGGAATTATTCTTAAAACTGCTGTATCTGTTCTTTTCTTGATTCCTTGGGCAGATAAGTGGATTGTTGGCACCACCGATACGCCTTACACCGGAGATCGTCGCGAACCACTGGCCGAACGAGCTGATGTTGAATACATCATTAATGAAGCAAATAAAGTCTTGAAACCAAAGTTAAAAATAGAAGACGTGATTGGTGTTTACGCGGGTTTGCGTCCATTAGTTGCAAACAAGAAAGACTCTGCAACAACAAAACTTTCACGCGAGCACACAGTAGATCGAAGTGCTCCAGGCTTTGTCAGTATCGCCGGTGGTAAATACACCACGTACCGCGTGATGGGCAAAGACGTTATTGATTTAGCAGGTGTTGAATTGCGCCGAATTATCCCTGAGAGTGTTACTGAAAAGCTTCCGATTGTTGGCGCCGATGGTTATTTTGCTTTAGTACAACAAGCCGAGCGGATTGCTGAAGAGAGCGGATTAAGCACTGACACAATTACTCATCTGCTCAATCGTTATGGATCACTCATAAGTGAAGTACTTGAAATCATTGAAGATGATCCAAAGTTGGCAAAACCTCTGGCAAAAGATTTGCCATACCTCAAAGCAGAGATTTATTACGCGGCAAGCCACGAAGGCGCCCGTAGTGTTGATGATGTTATTTCTCGTCGAACACGACTGGCATTTGAAGCGCCCAATAGCGCAATGGATTTAGCAAGTGATGTTGCAACAATAATTGCTCCTGTATTGGGATGGACTCCAAAGCAGAAAAAAGATTCAATTAATGCATACCTTGATTTAGCTGAGCGCGAAATTGAATCTATTGAAGAAGCCCTCGCAAGCGCTTAATTTTTAATCTGACCGCGGCACCCATCAGTAACAGGTTTTTTGGTTGGCTTCTTTGTTGGCTTAGGCGTTGGCGTTGTTAACGCTTGTTCAATTGTTACCGTAATGGGTTGGGATGATGTCGCATGTGTATCTGAATTATCGTAATAAACAATTTGGCCACTCCAAATACCTGCAGGAATTCCTGCTACAGATAATGTCCATGAACCACTGGTTGCGCGCAATGCGCTCTGCTTTAATGAAACATTCATTGGATTTGCAGGATCTTGTACAAATTTAACTGAGCCAGTTACCACGGGAGCCAAACTTGGTCTCATCACATCAACATCCACAACGAGTGGTCTATTGGTGTTACTAAAAGTGACAGATTTAATTGTCATCACACTTGGTTCACCTATCGGCATTAAATCAGCGGGTTCTGGCGTCCACGTTCCTTTACGAAGCGCAGCGAATGCTTCAGGAGTTCCTCTAAAAACATTGAGATCTAAACGATTACCAGGCACCCCATACTTTGGTGCGATTCCACAGGATGTGTATTGCCACATCGTCCACTGCGCTTTGCAATCTGCTGCGGTCCAAGAGTGCACATAACAACCACTATTTTTCATTCCTGGATGATTTGTTTCAATCGCGGGATTGACCTTGTAATGTGCGAGCCAGAGTGGATATTGCGCTAATTCAGTACTTCGTTTCATGGAGCTTTCTAAGAAGTTTGAATATGAATAAATAATTGGCACGCGCCCAGTTTTTTCTTTGATGATGCGCAAGAAAGTTTCAGACCACGTAGTGACAGTGCTCTGAGATGCGTGCTTGGCACAAGTTTTACTTGGGCGGTATTTAACACATTTATTTTCGATATCCAACGCAATCGGCAAATCTTTCTCAGTCAAGCCACCAATGGATGCAATACGCCACAGAACTTTTTGTGCCTGCGCCTCTGCATCTTTAATCACTAAAGTTTTAGTCGGTACATTTGGCAAAATCGCATAGTGATAAAAACCAGTGTAAATACCTGCGGCATGTGCCGCCTCACGGTCAATCCTGAGCCACTTGCGAGCTAAGGCGTCCGCGTCATCTCTGGTATCTGATCCTTTAATCATCACAAAGTTAAGTCCTGCAGCACGCATCTTTACGAAGTTAATTAACTTTCCATTTGGGTGTTGCCATCGACTGATATCGGCTCCATGGATTCGACCACCCGGACCCTTTAATTCAATGGGAGCCAATGGACCGCCATCATTTATTACCGGAATCTCATTCGCTTGTGCAGGCATTAGAGCAGTTGCAAATAAAGCACAGAGAGAAAGAGCGATTACCGCAACCTTATTTTTCATCGCAACTCATCAATGATCAGATCTACATTAAATACGTCATGTATTGCCGATGCTAAAGCTTTTTTATGTTTTGGGCGGATTGCTTCATATTCATGACTAGATGCAAATTTTCTAGCATCAGAGAAATCAAGTGTTAGAACATTATTTTCAAGATGTGCCAATCGAGCATCGAAGAAAACCAACCATGCAATTCGGTCACGCGCTTCAAGCAGATCTAAAACTTGATTCCACCGGGCTCTGAGTTCTGCCACATCCATACGGGCACGATACCTGAGCCACTTATTTTTCTAGGTGGTTACTTCCTGTGAAATAAGCAAGAGTTAGTAAAACTCGTAAATTGTGACCTGGATCAACTTGCAAATGAAGACTCTGGCAGATTCTGCCCACCATCTGCTCCACAGCTTTTTCGCTCACTTCATGTTGTTTGGAAATCTCAAGATTGCTAAAACCCTCAGAGACAAGTTGCAGGGTGTGACGCTGGAGATGAGTAAGAAGCGGAAAGTCCGAAGAGTAAATGCTCATAAGTAACTGTAAGTCACTTACTCTGTAATCGGGGTTTATTTAAGAATTAATCTCAGGCTTTCGTGAATGTGAGGAATTATCTCTTCGGCAGATATAGGGCTACCACCTGAAGCCAGTCGCGCTGCCGTTGAATGTATAAATGCAGCTGATGCCGCTAGTTCTGCTAAACGATTTTTATTATTCAAGATTTCAATAAAGTTTGTTGCAACTAAAGATCCAAGAATTCCTGTCAGTACATCGCCTGTACCTGCAGTTGCAAGCCAAGGAGTTGATACCGGAAGTTCAATTAATACTGAATCGTTAGCGACATACGTTCGCGATCCTTTAAGTAGAACCGTTACACCTAAAGATTTAGCAGCAGTTACAACCCACTTTTTCGGGTTACCTTCTATAGCCTCTGATGTAACAGAGACTCCCCGAGAATTAAGTAAACGTGCAAGTTCGCGACTATGCGGAGTGATAACAGTTGGTTGATCTAATTTTCCTGCAAATGAAAGAGCTCCCGCATCGAGCACAGTTGGCACGCCTTGAATCTTTAGTGATTTGAAGTGTCGATAACGAAGCCATGTTGTAAGGGATGAGTATTTACGTGCGTCAATTCCAGATCCAACAATCCACGCAGAAACATTTCCTGGAAAAACAACAACAGAAGGAGTTGAATGAAGAACCAAGTGATCTAAACCCGAAGAGGGATAAAAGCGAATCATTCCAACACCCGTTGCTGCCGCAGCCGATGTAGTTAGTACAGCGGCTCCTGGATATTGCGCCGAACCAGTGATTACACCAAGTACTCCACGTGAATATTTATTGTCGAGATCACTCGGAACAATGATGCACTTCTTCGCATCTTTAGACGTCCACTTTTTAACAACTGTTGCCATGTGGGGCGGGTCGGGCTCGAACCGACGACGACGGAATTATGAGTTCCGGGCTCTAACCAACTGAGCTACCGCCCCTGACGTGCGTAGCAATCTTACTTTTAATTCTTAATCTCTAGAAACTCCGCGCCTGCCAAGGTATTCCCAGATACCCATCACGCTAAGAATTAAGGCAAAACCAAAGAGCAGATCTTCAGCAGGCGCAGATGCAACGCGAACTCCCCAAATTGCATCAGGGCTATACATAACAATGTTTCGAGAAGTGAGCCACCAATTTGTTAGTAATTGAAATGGCAGGATGATCGCGTAAGAAGTCCAGAATGCACGTCGCTTTAAGAGTGGTTGGCTATACACAGTTAGATCAATAATGATTGCAATGATTGCTGCAGTAACTGCGATTTGGCTATACGTCATAGCGCTGCTTCCAATGCTTATTTACCGTGGTGACTGCTTCGATTGTCATGAGCGCAGCTAGCGGAATTATGATGAAAAATAGAAACTCTTCGAGTGGAATTTCAAAAGGTCCGTAGATTCCAAGGATTTTCTCTCGGCCAAAAAACCAGTGTCCTTGCTTGATTGCATAGGCATCCCAAATCAAAAACATTGTTGAGACGGGAAGAATGCTGATTGCCGCTCTTTTAATGCGACGTAAGACACCTACTTTTAATACAACTTCTAGCCAGAAAGATCCGCATACCGTAAAGGCCAACATCGCCATGTATGAAAACTTAAGCACATCCAATCTTCTCACAGGATTGTGAGATAACCTCGACCCATGTTGCGCCGCATATCTGTGATTCTTGTGTCAATTCTTATTATGGGCATAACGTCAGCTGTTGCGGCCCCGGTATATGTCTTTCCTGTTGCGGGATGCAAGGTTAATTACGCACGCGCCCACCATGATTATCCGGCCACTGATATTTTGGCTAAGCAGGGCTGTAAATTTGTATCACCAATAGATGGTGTTGTTGATGAAGTAAGTCGCACAGATTCATGGAGTGGAAAAACTAATTTAGGTATTGATCGCGGGGGACTATATGTCTCTGTAATAGGCACAGATGGCGTGCGCTATTACGGATCTCACTTACGTACTGTTGTAAAAAGTATCGAACCAGGTGTTGCGGTGAAAGCCGGACAATTACTGGGCACTGTCGGCAGCACCGGAAGTGCACGTGGAACATCGCCACATCTTCACTTTGGAATTTCTTGGCCTACGCCATCACAACCAAATGTGTGGTGGGTTCGTCGTGGCGCGGTCTTGCCGTGGAAATATTTAGATGCATGGAATGCAGGAAAAGATTTATCTCCCGCAAAAGCAGTTGCTGCGCAATTAGCAAAAGTTGGCGAGATTCCGCCGCTTCCTAAAAAATAAGATTAAAAAAATCCCCGGCGCTTTCGCACCGGGGATTTTTAGTAAAGCTAGTAAGTGTTATTAGGCAGGATTTACTGCATCAGCCTGAGGACCCTTTGGACCCTGCACGACCTCAAATGAAACTGCCTGACCCTCTTCAAGGGACTTGTAACCGTTTCCTTGAATAGCTGAGTAGTGAACGAATACATCTTGTCCGCCACCATCAACTGCAATGAAACCGAAACCCTTTTCAGAGTTGAACCACTTAACTGTGCCTGTTGCCATGT
>Ga0214921_10001297_pt1 | contig 43144 bp, 27 predicted proteins | sample LL1505_MetaG_FD_177992 | JGI IMG/M metagenome (GOLD analysis project Ga0214921, IMG submission 177992) | Freshwater microbial communities from Lake Lanier, Atlanta, Georgia, United States - LL-1505 | ecosystem: Environmental > Aquatic > Freshwater > Lake | place: USA: Georgia | collected...
TTTTATCAAAGAAGTAGAATTACAAGATTTACATTTTACAGACATTTTAACCTTCTATTATATTGATTAATATTTGGGGAAATTTTAATTGATATAAATAAAAAGTCCACACATTTAACACTCTCTCGGTCGCCACCCCTTCTGCAAGAAGTGGAATTCTGACCGAGAACTGCTAGATGACACCACTTTTCGCGGAAGAAGGGGAATGCTTTATATATAATCTGTAAAAATAATTTTTGCTAAACGAGTGGCTTCGTTGAGGGGTTGGTAGTGATATTTGGTGAGAATTGTTTGAGTGGGGCAGAGGATTTTGGCAAAATTTTGTTGTTCTAGCTGTTGATGAAAAAGACGATGTTTGGTTTTGGTAATTTGAGAATGGCTAAAAATATAAACAGGTTTGCCTGTAGAAAGACTTTCAGAAATCATCGACACAGAATCGCCAGTGATTACCAAAAAATCGGCCTTTGCTAAGGTTTGCAAATAATAATCGCTACCACTTTTTTGCCAATTAATAAAAATAATTTTTGTTTGTTGTTGTAAAAAATTATTGATAGCAAAATCGGTTCTTTTGCTGTTTAAAATCACTAAATTAGCCTGCATTTCGTTGGCGATTTTTACCATTTGTTGGTATAGTGTGGTAAAAATTTCTAGCGAAAAATTATGCTGTTTGGCAAAAGATCCGCCCACCAAAAAAGCGATGGTTGGTTTTTGTTGCTCGATTTGATTAAGAAAATTTTTATCAAAACTCAGGTTGTTGATTTTTTGTGCATCAAAATTGGCAAGCCCGCCCAAACTTAATAAAACATTTTTTTCTGTGTGTTTTGGGTTGTCGTGGCTAGGTAGAATGACCCAATCAAATAAAGCAAATGGCAGTTGCGGATTCATTATTTGAATGAGTTTTGGCGGGGGCAAGCATTGTTTTTTGGCTTGCTTTTGCAAATATAAGGCAAAAATTGCCGATCTTCTGCCGGCAGTGATGATGTGCGATGGAAAATAGTTGAATTGTTGAAAAATATTTTTATTCTTTAAGCGATGCAAGCAAAAATCAATTCCCAAAGTGAAATTTGGCATATTGGCTAGCCAGTTATATTCTAGATAAATTTTTTCTTGACTTAAATTGCTATGATTTGCCAAGGCAAGTGCCTGACTGGCGGTGCCTGGCCGGTGATCGAGCAATAGCCAAATATCTTTTTTATGTGGCATATTTTTTTTGTAATTCTAAAGCGACATTTTTTGACACAAAATCGCTGGTTTTGCCACCGAGTCGGGCAACTTCTTTCACGAAACGAGAGGCAGTAAAATGATGTTGTTTGGATGCTGGTAAAAAAATTGTTTGAATGTTGGCATTAAGGGTAGAATTCATGCCAAACATTTGAAATTCGTATTCGAAATCAGAAACCGCTCGCAAACCTCTCACAATGGCGATTGCCTTGTTTTGTTCGGCAAAATCAACCAATAAACCGCTAAAAGAAGAGGTGAAAACTGTTTTTTCTAGGTGATGAGCAGTGATTTCTTGTTGAATTAATTTTATTCTTTCTTCTGCTGAAAATAAAGAATTTTTCACATTGTCATAAGCAACGGCAACGATTAGTTTATCAAATAGTGCATTGGCTCTTTTAATGATGTCGAGATGCCCAAAAGTGATGGGATCGAAACTTCCTGGATAAATTGCGATTTTGTCGGTCATAGTTTTTTAAGAGTTGGTTTAACTTCAAGAATTGGGGCGATATTTTTGATGATTTTACCAGCGATTGGTGCCGCCACCATGCCGGCGGTGTTGAAAATGTTGTTTGGTCGGTCAAATAAAATATAAATTAAATATTGCGGTTTGCTCATTGGGAATATGCCAACAAAAGAAGCTAGAGTTTGTCTTTCGTTATAACTGCCGTTTTCTGCCCTATCGGCTGTGCCAGTTTTGCCACCAACTTCGTAGCCTTCGACATTAGCGAATTTGCCGGTGCCGTTTTCAACTACATTTCTTAACATTTTTTTGATGTTTTCGCCAGTTTCTGGGCTAATGACTTTTTCGTTAGTTAATTTATATTGATTTTTAACAAAAGTGGGCGAAAGTAAAAAACCGCCATTAACCATTGCCGAAGCGGCCATGGCAAAATGTAGCGGGGTGGCTGCCAAACCATGACCGTAAGCGATGGTAAAAAGATTGATTTCTCGCCAGTTTTTGGGGTAAAGAGGCCTGCCTAAGCCCGGAAAGTCGGCAGTGATTTTTTGTAAAAAACCTAATTTTATTAAAAATTCTTGTTGAGCTTTGGCTCCAAATTTTTCGGCAATTTTGATGGTGCCGATATTAGAAGAATAAGCAAATATTTGTTGCACATCTAAAATTTCTTGATGAAAATCGTGATCTTTGATAGTGAATCTGCCATATTTTATTGGTTCTTTTACAGAAAAAGTGGTGTTTAAATTGATTAGTTTTTTTTCTAAAGCCAAGGCATTGGTAAAAAGCTTCATAACCGAGCCGAGCTCGTAAACACCGCCGGTTATCATATTGAATCGTTGCTCTGAATTGGCCTCGCTTTGCAAGTTGGGATCAAAAGATGGTAATGAAGATAGGGCTAAAATTTCGCCAGTGTTGACATTGAGAATTAAGCCACCCACATTTTTGGCTTTAAATTGTTGTTTGGCTTTTGTGAGTTCGTCGTGTAAAATATCTTGCACTCTGATATCAAGAGAAAGGTAGACTGGTTGATTGTTGAGTAGTTGCTTGTTGTATTGCATCTCAATTCCAGAAAGGCCTTTGCGATCAGAATCGGTATAGCCTACATAATGGCTTACAATTGATTTTTGCGGATAAATTCTGATTAAATCTTCTTCAAAAATTAAGCCAGCAATTTCTAGTTTTTTTACTTGCTCTACTTGCGACGGAGTGAGGTTTCGTTTGATTAAAATTTGTTGTTTATTTTTCTTATTATCAACGATTTTTCGTAGCAATTCTTTTTCTGAAATTTCGTTAAAAATTATCGGCAAAGTTTTGGCAACAAAATTGGGATTTCTGATTAAATTCGAGCTAAGATAAAGAGATTTTGTTTTTAAATCGGTGGCAACTAAAATGCCGTTTTTATCATAGATATCGGCTCGCGAGTTTAGTTTGTTGTTATTGTAAATGGTGTTGATTTTTTTATCGTGGCTACCAAAACCTAATGCGACCATTTTGATAATGATAAACACAAATATTAAAATGATCGCAATAAAAACAAAGCCAAGACGAAAATAAGGAATTTGGCTGTGATTCATTAGGTTAGCTTCAATTCTGCAACTAGATTTTTAACTGCTGTAACGGATTTATTAAATTCTTGTTGTTCGCTTTCGTTTAATGGTAATTCGATAATTTTTTCAACTCCGTTTTTACCGATTTTTGCTAAAACCCCGATATATAAATTATGCACTCCATATTGGCCAGAAAGATAGGCAGCTACTGGCAATGTGTGATTTTTGTCAAACAAATAACTTTCTGTCATAGAGATTGCCGAAGAAGCTGGTGCATAAAAAGCCGAACCAGTACCAAGAAGTTTGACAATTTCTGCCCCGCCATCTCTGGTTCGTTGAATGATTTCAGCTACTTTTTCTGCGGTGATGAGATTGTTTTTAATCATTTCAGATAAAGGAATTCCAGAAACTGTGGAGTAGCGAATTAAAGGAACCATAGTGTCGCCATGGCCACCAAAAACACAAGTTTGAATATTTTTTACCGAAACATTAAGTTCTTGAGCTAAAAATAGCGACATTCTGGCAGAATCTAAAACCCCAGCCATACCAACAACTTTATTGGTAGGTAGGCCAGAAGTTTTTTGTAAGGCATAAACCATAGCATCTAGCGGATTGGTGATGACAATAACAAAGGCTTGTGGACAGTATTTAGCAATATTTTCGCCAACGGTTTTGATGATGGCGGTGTTGGTGTTTAAGAGATCGTCTCTGCTCATGCCAGGTTTTCTGGCAATGCCTGCGGTTATAATTACCACATCGGAATTGCTAATTAAAGAATAATCGTTGCTACCAATAATTGAGCCATCGCAACCCTCGACCACACCAGATTGCACCAAGTCAAGAGCTTTGCCAGAGGCGACTCCAGCATTAACATCTATCAAAATAATATCACCAAGATTTTTCAGAAAAGCAAGATGAGCTAAGGTTCCGCCAATATTGCCAGCACCAATGAGAGCGATTTTATTTTTTTTTATCATATTTTATGTTAAATTTTTGTTGAAAGGAAGAAAAGAAATAATTTGTTGAAAAACTTGTTGCGGGCTTTGCTCGCCGTTGATAATTTTAATAGATGAATTTTGTTTTGCTAGATCTAAAAAGCCATTTCGAGTTTTTTGCCAAAAATCTATCGGCATTTGATCGTAATGATTTTGTTGATTTTGGCGATTTTTTATTCTATTTAAAGCAATTTCTGGAGAAATATCGATAAGAAAAGTGATATGAGGCTTGATGCTAACGAACTGCTCGCAGAAAAAATCAATTATTTTACTATCGATACCCATGGCAAAGCCTTGATAAACATAGCTTGAATGAATGAATCTGTCAGAAATAATGTTGATATTTTGTTGTAGATTTGGTTTGATGATTTTTTTTATATGTTCAAATCTGCTTGCAAAATTTAGTAATAGTTGAGTTTCTTTTTGTAGAGGCTCTGAGCGATTTTTAAGCAGAATTTCTCTGATTTCGTTGCCAACATCTGAGCCACCTGGTTCTTTGGTGAGAAGGCAGGGCAGGTTGTTTTGCAAAAAGAAATTATATAAGTTGTTTGCCTGTGTTGATTTGCCACAGGCATCTATACCTTCAAGACTGATAAAAATTGCATTACTAGACATTTTCTGCTAATTGTTGTGATTTTTCTTCGATTTGTTGAGTGAGAGTTTGAATAAAATCTTTTTTGCTTAAACCGCTAGGTATTGCTGGTAAAAAATTTATAGAGATCGTTCCTGGTTTTTGTTGAAAAAGTTTTTTTGGCCAAAAAAGCCCCGAATTAAGTGCTACCGGCACCACAGAAACATTGCAATTTTGATAAAGAGAAATAATGCCTGATTGATATGGATATTGTTGAGTGCTAGCAGAAACCGGAACCCTGGTTCCTTGTGGAAAAATCACAATTGATTGTTGTTTTTGAAGATATGATTTAGCTTGTTGTAAAACATATTTTAAAGAATTGATACCGCCTTTTCGATTTACTTTTATGCCACTCATAACATTTAAAAACCAGCCATAAAACGGTATTTTTAGCAATTCAGTTTTATAGACATAAACTGGGCGATGAATAATAAGGTGCATAATTATTGTTTCCCACATCGATTGATGTTTGCAGGCAAAAATGCAAGGAGAATTTGGTATGTTGTGTGAATTTATTATTGTGTATTTGATGCCACAGATAATTTTAAGAGAAAAAACTATTGTTTTTGTCCAAACTTTGGCACCATAATCGGCTAATTTACTGCTTTTTAAAAGAAAAGAGGGAATTAAAAATATGACAGGAATAAAAAAGCTAAATAAACAGAAAAGTGTGTAAAATAAGCAACATCTAAAAAAATGAGTGATGAACTTGGGCATATTTTTTTGGTGTTTAGTAGATAAAAAATATGGTGCCGAATGTCGGATTTGAACTGACGACCTACTGTTTACAAGACAGTTGCTCTACCACTGAGCTAATTCGGCCAAAACCTAAAAAAACATAATGGTTTTAATATTATGTTTTTTTAGGATGCTAAAAATTTTTAGTTTGTAGGAGTTTCAACTGGATTAGTAGTTTTTTCTTTTTTTGTTTCGGCTTTTTTAGCTTTTTTATTAGCTTTTTTATCAGCTTTTTTATCAGCTTCAACTGGAGCAGCTACTGCAACTGGAGCAGCTACTGCAACTGGAGCTTGAGTTGTAGTTGTTGGAGCTGGAGCTTTTGGAGCTTTAGCTTCTGCAGCTTTAGTTTCTGTAGTTGCTGGAGCTGGAGTTGGAGCTTTTGGAGCTTGAGCTATGGCAGAAGTTGCAAATAAAGCAACTAAAACGGCAAAAAATGAAAATTTTTTCATATTTTTTTAATATTAAATTATTGTTTTTTTATTGTTTTTGACGATTTCAACTTGCAGTTTCATTCTGTTGTTAAGGCAACAAAAATTAAGCTAAATTTAATCTTGGTTAAATATTTTAAAAAACAAAAATATCATTGTCAAATATTTTTTTCAAAATTCTTGTTTAATTTTGTTTTTTTTGATAATATTGAATAAAAGTAGTTGCAAAATGAAAAATCTGTTTTAAAATCTTGCCATTAAATTTTTATTTTTTTAAGTTTAAAATGCTAATTAAATAAAAATCATTAATAAAATAATATTGTTTTGGGCGGGTGTAGCTCAACGGTAGAGTTCCAGCCTTCCAAGCTGGCCGTGAGGGTTCGATTCCCTTCACCCGCTCCAGTATTATTTTATTTTCTTTTTTGGAGGGATGGCCGAGTGGTCAATGGCAGCAGACTGTAAATCTGCCCGCGTTAGCGTTCGCAGGTTCAAATCCTGCTCCCTCCACCATCTATAAAACAACAGAGAACAACTTTTTAATTATGTGTAACAATATCAAAAGTTTGATTACTAAATTATTTTTTCTTATAATAACTCAATTTTCATTTTTTATGTCTAATATTAATGCGGCCAGCTTGGAAAATACTCTTTATATCGATCTAAAAGATGGTAGAGTGGTAATTGAAATGTTGCCAGATGTGGCTCCAAAACATGTAGAAAGAATTAAAACATTGGCTCGTCAAAAATTTTATGATAATGTTGTTTTTCATAGAGTTATTGATGGTTTTATGGTACAAACTGGCGATCCTGAGGGCACTGGTATGGGTGGTAGCAAATACAACGATCTTAAAGCAGAATTTTCGAAACAACCTCATACTAGAGGTGCTGTTTCTATGGCAAGAGCTCAATCACCAGATAGTGCTAACAGTCAGTTTTTTATTGTAACCAAAGATTCTAATTTTCTCGATGGTCAATACACAATTTGGGGAAAAGTAATTTCTGGTATGGAATTTGTTGATAAAATTAAAAAAGGCAATCCAGCTAACAATGGTCAGGTTTCTGATCCAGATAAAATGTTGCAAGTAAGAGTTGCTGCTGACATAAAAAAATAAATTTTTATACTCACCCAATTTTAGATTAAAAAAAATTATGATTTTTTGGTCTAAAGTTGGGTTTTTATTTGGATGAATGGCCGAGCGGTTTAAGGCGCACGCCTGGAAAGTGTGTATAGGGTCTAAAAACTCTATCGAGAGTTCAAATCTCTCTTCATCCGCCAATTTTTCAAAAAATGTTTGACAAATATTTAATTTATGGTCTAGGAAAATCTGGTTTGGCAACTGCTGAATTTTTAAGCAACAATGGCTGTTTGGTTTTTGCTCTTGATGATAACTCGCAAAAAATAGAGCAACTAATTTCTGCTTATCCTAAAATTAATTTTTTAACCAAGCTCGATGATTTTGTTTTTGACAACAAAACAGCGGTAGTTTTTTCTCCTGGAGTCCCTCTTTATTACCCTGTTCGACATAAAATTATCGATTTATGCAAAAAATTTAACTCTCATCTTTTTGGCGATATAGAATTATTTTTTCTGTTCAATAATTTTTATAATCAATTCATTGGCATTACAGGCACCAACGGCAAATCAACTACAACCTCTTTGGTTGCTTTTGTTTTTGAAAAATTGCAAATTTCTTATTCTGTTGGTGGCAATTTGGGTTTTTCTTGTTTTTCTTTGCCACAACAAAAACAAAATCACCATTATATTTTTGAACTCTCTTCTTTTCAGCTTGATTTAATTAACTACACTAGGTTTCATATTGCTTCTTTGCTAAACATAACTCCCGACCACCTAGATAGACACGGTGGTTTAGCTAATTATATAGAATCAAAAAAAAGAATTTTTTCTAACCAATTGCCGTGCGATTATGCAATAATAAGTATTGACAATAAAATTAATGCCGATATTGTTGCTAACTGGAATTTTGCAAGCAGATTATTGTTAGTTTCTAATAACGAGGTTTTGCAAAGTGGTATAAGCTTAATTAATGATGATTTGATAATTAATTTTATGGGTTATAGTTATCATAAAAAAATGCAATCTGAGTTTTTAAAGGGCAGGCACAATCAACAAAATATGGTAGTTGCTTTTGCTAATTTATTTTGTCATTTTTTAAACAAAAACCAAATAAATGAAAAAATTATCGATGCTATTATCGCTTCTATTTTGCAGTTTTCTGGTTTAAAACATCGTTTGCAAATTGTGGCAAAACAAGATAATATTTGCTTTATTAACGATAGCAAAGCAACCAATGCCGATTCTACAAGTCATGCTCTTTCTGCTTACGATAACATTTTTTGGATTTTAGGTGGCAGAGCAAAAGAAGGCGGTATAGAAAGTTTAATTCCTTATTTTACTAAAATAAAAAAAGCCTATTTAATTGGTGAATCTTCTAATGATTTCGCCGAAGTTTTGCAAAAAAATCAGGTAGATTTTGTCATGTGTGAAAAACTTGACAAGGCTTTTGTTTTGGCATATCACGATGCTAAACAATATCAAAATATTGCTAATATTTTACTTTCCCCAGCTTGTGCTTCGCTAGACCAGTGGCAAAGTTTTGAACATAGGGGTGATTATTTTTGCAATCTGGTTGATGATGTGTTAAGGCAAACAAATAAAATTGAGGTTAAGCAATAGAGATTTATGCTAAATTTAACCAAATATCAACAAAAAATTAACAAAACAATGGTTGTTTTTGCTAATTATGTGTTTGCTATATGGTTAAAAAAATTACTTGCATTTATTATTTTTGGCAATAAAACTAAAAAAATAACAGCATTATTTGTGGCTATTTTTGGCATTATTTTATTGCTTTGGCAATTTCATTTTAAAGAAGTTTTATCTGATACCAACCCGCCTTATTTAAGTGCGACAAACACAAGAAAAGATGCCTTTCCTGCTTCTGCAACAACTGTTGCATCGAATGTTCCATTAGAATCTCCTATTGCATCTAGCTCAATAAAAATAGATAGATTAGGTTATACTCTCACCAAACTTTATTATCCAAACGGTGTTGATTATTTTCGATGTGCCAATCAAACAGAAAAAGCTAATTTGCAATATTATTGTGATGCATCTTTATTGCCAAATAATGATTTAGCAGGTAAAAATACAAATTGCACTAGTTCTCCTAGTTTTTGCACAGAAGAGCAGGTTTTTTCTTTTCAAACTCAAAAAAGAGAAAGTTTTTATAAAAGATCTCCCGGAGAAAAGATTATTCGTTTGGTTAAAGAATATCATTCTTCGCAAGAAACTATTTTAACCGATTATCGCATTGCCTATTTACCGCCTTACAATCAATTTTCTGTTTTATCGCCAACTGATAGTAATGGAGTGTTGAGTGCATCATCTACGGCGAACCCTTCAATAAAAATTTTATCTGGTTCACCACCGGCACCAGCAAATTATACTGGTAGAGTAAGCAATTTGCCAGCTTGCAAAGCTGGAGCAACATTGTTAGATATTGGCAATACTTGTATGTTAAAAATAAAAATTAATGATAGCGACAGAAGTAAGATAGCTACTAATAATTTTGATTTTTCTGATGTTTCAGATTATTGTCATGAAAAAAATTTAGTGGAGCCAATTTTAGGAGAAAATTGTCGGCTTCCTGCTTGCTTATCTATCTCAAAAGAATATTATCGTAGGCCAGGCATTAATTGTTTGGCCGATTGTAATGCAATCGATATTTTTGGTGGCAACGGTATTGATGATGCAAATTTAAAATATCCTGGCATTAATTGTTTGCCAGCTTGCGAAACTGGCTTAAAAACCGTCTTGTATTCGTCATCAGATTTAAATAATGCAAATGCATTATTTCCTAAAGATATTGGTGCTTCTTGTTTTTTAAAGCATCAGGGCTATGTTATGCCAGTTTGTAACAACACTCCTCTTGTTGGTTTTCCTGATAATTCTCATTCTCAGCAAACAATTGTTATAGAATCTGCAACAATTGCCAAAAATCCTCCTGTTCCCAGAAAAGATTGTATGAATGCTTCTGATTTACCTTTGTGTGCTTTTTTTAGTGATAAAGGTGCAAGTATTGCCAATAAGTTTGGGTGTTTAGGAATGGTGAAGCAAACAATTGCTGGTTCTGATGTATTTGTTGATAATCAATATGTTTTGGGTGTGAATGAGATAAATAAAACTAGTGCTCCACAATACGATGAAAACAAAGCTTCTGGGCAATCAGATCTTAAAAATATTCCAATTATTGATTATGCACCACTTTCTTGCTCTTCTACTTCTGTTGGTTGTGGTAAACCTTATACTTATAGCAAATTAGCACAAAAGGCCTATGATTATTCAAGAGGAGTGGGTAATGCAGATTATGACTTTAATGTTGATATGATCGAGGTGCAAGATACTTTAAATCATGATTATGATTCATTAAATGAAAGCGATACAAATTCTTTAAGATTAAAACCATTTGCTAACACCGACAGACCTCTTGCCACATCTGCACCTCCAAATGTTTTTCATGTTAATAATGCTAACTATAAAATTAAAGCTACTCTAGATCCATACTACACTGATTTAAGACACAAACCTAGTTGTTCTTTATTAACTAAGCAAGAATTAAAATTTGTCGGCACTCGCAATTGTGATTTAAACCAAATTTGGAGCGATACTAATGGTGGCAAAAATAGTGTTGCCGATATGCAAAATGGTGTAATTTCAAACAATGGAAAATTTTGCCAAGGCGAATATTTTTGTAAAGTCGATACTCGTTGTTCGATGTTTAGTGACGAACAGTTGCAAGAAGCAAAGGCATTTTTTCATTGTCTGCCAGCTCAATACACAAGTTACGAAGAAAGTAAATCAAGCGACGATATAAAATGCAATGCTTTAAATGATTTAGAAATCTTGGCACTTACCAAAACTACTATTGATTCATCTGTTGTGTCTGCACCTAAGTTAGAATTAAATGAATTAAACAATTTCATCACCAAAGCTTGTTTCAGAGGAAACTTGGGTTTTTTAATACATAAAAGAAACGATCATAATATTGGTGGAGTTGCTGGCGATAGTAGTGGATATAATTTACCAGATTATACCAAAATGAATAGTGCAATTTTTTATGACGAAGGCATTGTTGATAGTATTGACTTTTCAAGCAAATGTGGTTATTTAAATTTTGATACAACAAGTAGAGTTGATTATATGTTTCAAAATACTACTATTTCTGCTGTTGGCACTACAAACTATGAATCTTGCCTTCATTCTAATCAACTTTCATGTAAAAAAACTAGTTATAAAAAAGCTTGTTATTTGCTTGGTTCATATAGATTTAATGATGTTAATGCTTTTTTTAAAAGAATAGTTGAAGGTTCTACAAGTGATAGCAATATAACAAATGCTAAACCAGCTTCTTGCACAGATTATGCACAAGATTGCGAAATTAATTATGCTTTAAACACTCTTGGCACTCTTGATTGTTTTACAGATTCTACTATTGCACCAACAGAAACAAATATTACAGAGATCAGAAAATGCAATGTCGATCCTTTGTTATTGGCGGTTTTCGTGCCACATGCAAAATCAATTAATGGAATTAATGATGATAGAAGATATAAGCCATTAACCATCAATGATACTGATTGCCATGATTGTTTTTGCGATAGCATTAATACTAGTAATGCTGCAAATCATAGAATGCTTCAAGCTAAATATGAAGCTAGTGGCGGTTTGGTGAGTGATTTTCAACAAATAATAAATCCTTGCAACATTGCTTCATCGTGTTTTATATGTTATAAACCAAATGTTTATGAAGGTTTAATTCAAAATGCTTATACCGAACGACACGGCACTGCTATTAAATATTATCCTCTTTTCACAATTACTCCACCAGAAAGATTATCTGATTATGTGCGCTCAGCTACAGGAACAACAGATAATGGTAATACTATGGGTTATTATCAATATGAAGATCCCTTTTATAGTTGGTTCTTTTTTCCAAAACCCAATATGTATGGGTCGAAAGCGACTCAAACAGTAAGAGATTGTGGCGATAATAAAAAATGCTACAAAGCTTTTACAGTTGATTTTCCTAATAGTAGAAACAATAATGGCAATGGTAACGGTCAATTAGATGAAGATCGTGAATTTTTAGATTACAAAACATTTCCACCGATTTATTATTATGGTAATGGTAATTTTGGTGATGATGCTGAGAAAGAAAAATACAATTTAGTTTCGAGTCCAGAAGGTTTAGATTCTGGTGTAATAGATAGAATAGGTACTCACTCTATCAATAAAATTGCCTCTCCTAGTGCCACTGCTTTAAGAGGGGCTAGCACGATGGGTGACAATGCTTATGGTGTTTATAACTATAGCTCATCATTTGATAGAGAGTGGTTGTGTGGTATGAATCGTAATGTTGGCGGTGGTAGATTGCCAGATGAAGATACTTTTGCTTATTTTGCCCCAGTTTTGGTTAAAAGTGGTAGGTTTGGCTTAAAACCAAATAACAGATATAGCGATAACAGAAGATTCGCTTTTTCTGATGTAAAATGGAATGGTGAAAAGTTAGAATATCATGTGAATATTTGTTTAAGATATGAATCAGCCTGGGCTCCTGGTGCTTGCGGTCGAAGAGAATGTAGAATAGATAATCCGTCAGGCATGATGTGGTGTGGTGAAGATCAATGCCGTAAATTTATTGTGCAAGAACCAGAAATTGGTGAAAAATATAGTAAATGCCATCTGTTGTATCCGCCAAATATGGCAAATGAAAAAAGACAACCAGCTTGGTTTGTTAATAATCTAAAATCTTTAGTAGGAAAATACGATCCTATTTCTTTATATGAAAATTATAACGATGAAAAAATTAATGAGGGCAATGATTTTCTTGATACTGATAACGGTCTTGCTTCTGATTATTATAAATGTGCCAAGCTTTATAGTGGTCCAGCTTTAGAACATTCAAAAAAAACAGGAAAAGGAATTGCTGCGGCAATTGTTGGCTTGGTAACCATTAATCCTTTAGCAGCAGCAGCGGTTGCTACTTCGGCAGTTTGGAATTATACCGATCATAGAGTTCGGGCTTTTTATGATTCTGGGCATGTTTGTGCTGAGCTTGATTTTTATGGTATAGATCTCGACACTTACAGTAGAAATAAAGAAGATATGAATAATGCTAAGTCTTTTGAATTGCCTAATGGTGGCAAAATTTGTTATGGTGGTAGAGTTTTAAATGGTGGTAATTGTGAATTTGCAAATGGTAGTTTTAACACTTTTGTTAATCTTGATACAAATATAGGTGGAATGCCGGGTGCTACAGATCCTACGGTGTGGAGAGTGGTGCGAAAAATCAAGTTTGTAGGCAATGTTTCTGATGATGCAAATGTTAGTTTTTTAGGTTATAGCGTTCCCGATGTTACCGATTCTGGATCTACTTTGCCACGATCTACTCATTTAAAATACAATCGAGATACACAAGTGCAAGATCTTTTTCCTCATCAAATATCAGCCAATAGAGGAGTTATAACAATGACCTATGATCACGATGCTAGAATGAGTAAATTACGAGAAGGTGGAAAAGTTTGTGAGGCTGGTAATGTTAGTAATTGTGATTTTATTTTTGATTCCAATAAATCTGGTGTCGATAAACCATCTGGTAAAAATCCAGCAAAGGCTATTGAAGCACAATATGGCTTGCGACAATTATCGAGAGGTAAAAAAAATCCTTATTATGGTTTTAATGGCTATAAATATGATGATGCCAACAACCCAATAGGAAATTGGCGAAGTTCTTCTTTTCCAGATGGTTGGAACTTGTGTTTTTTAGGGATGGAAAATGTATTAGTTGTTTCTCTTGCTATAACTGGAAGTGATGGTTGCCCCATTTTGGCTTCTTTGGCAAGAGAAGGACAATGTCCTTTTGGATCTAGTAAATATTTAGGTAGTGATTGTAACAGAGATAAAAATGAAAATAATATTGCGGATAATAATGGTTATGTTCCTGATTTTATGCCAGATAAGTTTTTAAAAGAAAAAGTATGGTTAAAATCAGATTGTGTGCCAGTGCAAAGAAGGGTTGGTTTACCCCTTACTTCTTCTATTGCCACTCCAGATAATGCTCCTAATTTGTTTTCGCCAGAGCCTATAGTTTTTGCTGTTAAAGTAAATAATATATGGAAAAAAGCTACCGAAATCCAAGAAAATGTCGATAAAGTTGATTTTTCTGATCCAGAAATTGTCTTAAAATATGGTGATAAATATTATTATTTAAAGCTTCCTAATCAACATGCTTCTCTGGTAAGATGTCATCCAACAACAATTTCTCGTTCTTCCGATAATGTTTTGTATAGCTTTAACAATACTGGTAGTGATAATGATAAATTTATTTTGCAACATCTTTTTGGTTTTGTCGATGAAAATGATCTCTTGGAAAGATTAGAACAGAATAGTTTCACTGCAAATCAAACATCTGGTGGTCTTTTTAGCGATGATACTACACCACCTACATCATTTAAAATACATCATAATCCAAATCTTGATGGTAGTCGCGATTCTGCTCTTAGCAATATATCGACAATATGTGACTCAAATACGCAACCAAATTCAATAACTAAGCCATATGGAGTGATGATTTCTTCGCAATTAAACTTTTTTCACTCTGGTGATGTAAATGTACCTTTATATGCTCAAATATTTGTTAAAAAAGAACAAAAAGAAGGCTTACCAGTTTTGTGTGTTTATAGAGGTTCTGTTGAAAATGACAAACCCGCTGTGGTTTTAAGAGATAGCGATCTTAAAAATGTTGCTTGTTTTTCAAGAAAACAGCCAGATTTAAATAAAATGCAACTTATAAAAGAAAATTCAATTAATGATCCAGATAATTTATTTTTAGATCAGCAAGTGCAATTTCAGTATAAATACAGTGGTGCCACTTTTGAAGATATTGCAGAAATGTTTACAACACAAGTATCTTCTTCTGTTTCTGAAAAATATTCTTTAAAAACAACCGCAGATAGCTTGAGTGCTGCTAAAAACACAGATTTTATAGAAGATATTTCTTATTTTGAGGGTATGCAAATATCTTCTGCTCGACATGTTTGCACTGCTTTAAATTTGGATTGTGTTGATAATGAAAGAGAAATTCAAAAAATATGCAATACTAATAAATTAATTTGCAATAGATCTACTGTTGTTACAAAGCAAGATTTTAGTGAATTAAATATGAGTATAAATAATAATAATTATGTTAATTTTTCTAGTGATAATTCAAAAGTTATTGCTAGGTCAAGTTTATTTAGAATGTTAGAAGTTAGAGGGTTTTGTTTGGGAAATTTACTTAGTTATTGCAATAATTTAAATGGCTATACTTTCGACGATATTAAAGCTTATCCAAAAATAAATACCTTGCATCCAAATTTTAATAATAGAATTGGTTTAGATAGTTTAACTTTACTATCAATTTCTGATTCTGCAAAAAATACTTTAGGCTGGAATAATAAAATTTGTTTAAAACAAGGTGTGCAAAATATAATGTCGACAAATCAACAATGGGTTAAACAAATAACAACAGGTTTGGCAGAACTAAAAAAGGGGAAGAGAGATAACTCTGTCTTGGATAACTATAATAACCCTCCTTCAGGCAATATTCGACCAGCAGAACCGCACGAATATAAACCAAATCTTACTGGAACTCCTAATTTATGTGTTGAAATTGGCGGTGGTTCGGTAGCGAATCCAAAGTTGGTTGATTTTTGTGAGGCATCTTCGTATCCTTTAGAAGTTGAAAAATATAAAAATTTTAACACTAACTTTGTTAACAAAATCGATTTAATTCAGCAAGGTAATATTAGATATCAAGGGCTTATAGGCACTGATTATTCTCAAGCAGATTCGGGTGTTTTTGGCATCGATATATCTCATAAAAATAGAAAAGATGGAATAATTATTGCTAGCAATACGCAAACAGCAAATGCCGAAATAGATGTTTCTTTTAAAGGAGATAGCGGAATTTATGGGGTTTGCAATGGTTTTTGGAAAAATACTTCTATTGCAAGTAATGTTGTAAGGTATAGCTGTTCATCTAATGCAATACAAGCGACAACTTCTATAAATGGGTCTTGTGAAAGATTTTCTTGTCCTGCTGTTAGTTACGGAGAGGGCAATAATCTAAATCAACCTGCACCTGACGGTCTTTATCCTCAAAATAGTAATGTAATTGGTCTTGATGTGGCAAAAAATAGAGGCTATGCTTCTTGGCCTAAATTTACAAAAACAACTGATTTTATAGAGTATGTTAAGGATACAAGTGAGTGTTTAGTTGGTTTTGCTAAAGATGGCTCTGATGTTGATAATAATAATTGTTTTGATCAAGATGTTTGTAGCACCTCTACAACTGATAGTTCTGCACTTAAAATGCTTACCGCTATCTGCCCAAAATCAAGCGGGGCAACAAGTTGTTCTGAATCAAGTAAGAATGTCTATAACAATGCTGGCAAATTGCCATCTACTTATTGCAATCAATTTGGTTATTGGCGATTTGATTGGAGCGAAGAATTTAGAAAAGCTCATATCCAAGATGGTTTGAATGCAGGAGAAACTGTTTTAAATAGTTGTCAACGAATTAAATGTTCTATAACTGATTTAGAAGATAAATTTAAAGATGATTCTTCTATCAATAAAACGCCAGTTCGTTTAATTAAACAGAAATGCAATGATGACAACACAATTATCGTTGCCGAATTAAATAAACAAGAAGATCGCACTTCATATATCAATAAATATTATTATTTAAAAACCAGCAACTTGGCAGGTTGTAAAACTGCCCAAAAATTGCGTATAGTTCTAGATGCAACACAATATTTAGCAAATATTCCCCCACTTGCCACTACTTTTGTTGATATTACCATTCCTATTTCTGCTTCAGGTTATAATAAGTTTGATGTTAATGACAATACCAAAGTTATTGCTTGGTATTTTAAAGTAATATCAACAAATAATATTGATGAATCATCATTTACCTTTACGACTGAAGCCACAAAAGCAACGGCTCCTCATGAAAAATTATTAAAAGTTTGGAGCAGAATTGCTGGTTTTCAACCAAATACTGATACTCGAACATCAATTCCAGCAATGCGACATAAAACAACAGAACATGCAAAAATTGGCGGTGAAAAAACTAGTCTAGCAACTGATGACGATGATTATGATACCGAAGGTAAATGTTTAGCTTCTTTAGGTTATAGAGCGATTAGTGCTGGTATTAATCCAAAATTAATGTGTAATTATCAAGGTATCTTAAAAGTAAAACAGCCGTGTGTTTCTACTTGCGATGCTGTTGATGATGTTATGGCAAACAACGATTCTCATGGTTATGCTCAGTGGGCCGATACTGAAAATAAAATTAAAATTTGCGGAGAAAGATGCTCTCCCGCTAAAACAAAAATTCCTTTTTCATATGTGAGTAAATCTGTTAAACAAGGAACTAGTCCTAGTGTATGTGTTAATAATAAAAAACCTTATCCATATCCACCTTTCCGAAGCTCGGAGGGTGTAAAATTTGAGTTTATAGATGGTTCGTTAAGTTCTTTATCTGTTCAAACTCAAACTATTAATCGTGATCCTAATTCTACTCAAGATAAAGATTTATATAGTATTTCAAATTTAAGTTCTTGTTTAACAGGTTTAAATGGCTGTGTGGTGGAATTTGATAAAGCCAATATTAGTGAAAATGTTAAGTTATTATCGAGCGGTAGCGAACTTAATTTATATAAAAAAGATTCTGTTGGTGGCCAAGAAAGATTTACTCCTTATGATATTTTGCCAAATGTAAAATATAAAATAACTCAAATACCTAGCACTTCTGATTATTATGTTGCTTTATTGCAATCAAAAAAACTTACAGAAGATACTCGTTGGCAAGAATATAACATTAATAAAAGAAAAATTTTTAGTTCTAGTGATTGTTCTTTAACTGGCTCTGTAATTAACTGTTCTTGCGGTGCACAAAACAAGCCGTTATGTCCTTTTGAAAATGTTGGCGATAAAATTTCTGAAGATGAGGTGGTGGAAATTAATTTATCATCTAATCTTTCTAATGCTAATAGTTATTCTCTTCAATTTACAAAACAAAGCGATTCTACTAGTTCAATTTCTATTTTTCCTTCTTCTGCTGTTGATAATTTAGTTTTGCAAATGAAAAAAGATTCCAGTGGGTTGTGGCGATGGGAAGTTATGAATGATGGATTAAACAGATTGTTGCCAAACACTACATTTGCATCGTCTATTGCTGATAATAGTTGTACACAAACAACAATTGCAGGTTCGCCTTCAAGTGATTACAACTGCACATTAACTGTAACTTTGACACCCGGAATCACAACTACTTCGTTAAGCAATAATCAAGAAATTAAAATCAATTTTGGTTCAATGGCTCCTGCTGTTGGCAATAGTTCTGATAATTATAAAATAAAATATAACAATTTAAGTGTTAAAAAATATAATAGCCAAGGCAATTTAATTGATGATTTTAATTATCAAGAATTAAGTGGAGAATATATTTTGAGAGCAATTTACAACGGCATAAATATTGACTATTATTTATTGATTAATGCCGAAGATTTTAAATCGGAAGTTAATAATTCTGCAACAATCAACAACTACCCAACTCCTAGCAGAACTTGTCGTTATGGCATTGGCAATGTATGGAGTTTGCCAGATTCTGCTTGTCAAAATAGCTGTCCTGGGTTAAATGGTGTTGTTTCTGCTGATGGTGATAAAATTGTTAATGTTGCAATTGACAATATAATCAACAGCAACGATTTTGATTCAAGAATCGGTTCGGCAATTACCGAGCATAAAATTAAAATTGATGCTAGTTTTTCTTCAAAACAAGGCGATTATTTGTTAGTTTATTTGTTAGTTTCTCCTGGCTCTCCCGCTTTGTCTAGAAATAAAATAGCAGTAAAAGTTGTTAATGTTGATAGTGTAAATAGCGAAGCTACTTTGCATGTTATTTGGCCACAATTAGATTACAATAGAGATGTGACTTTAATTTTACAAAAATATGGCAATACTTACAAAATTATACAAGGAAACCCCGATCTTAGTGGCAATAATGTTATTAGCGATGATCCTTCTGATGTAGACAATACCAACCCTTTCTCTGCTCAACACTACGAAACAGATGGTATCAAAAATTCTATCATTTTATATCGTCGATGCGGTTCCGAAGGCAAGTGGCAAGATCCAATTTCGCTCTGTCCTATCGCCGGTCCTGCTAAAGGCAAAAATGCAACTGGCTTAAATACAATAAATTCTATTCTTGGCTTTGTAAGTGACGGTGCGATTGAGCCAGGTGGCGATCACTCGCCTACAATTGAGAGCGTTAGAGCATCAACCAATTTTGATTTTAGCATTGCTAGACTAGATAACGGTGTTTTAAAACAAACTAGTTTGCAAAAAATGTCTGATGTATCTTCTTATTTTTATCGATTAGCAGATACCCCTAGCAATGATAGTATATCAGAAATACCTGTAATACCAGATTATCGTATTGGTGGCAGTAGTGACAATAAATTTAGTATTTGGAATTATTTTTCTTCGTCATTTGCTTCAAAAAATATTTATGCTTATGCAATGTGTAATTATAATTATGCAAAGCCTACCAATACATATCTTTCTGATGAAAATCGTAATTACCATGATATCTATTACAATTTTTATAACTCAAATTTTGCAAGAGATGCTTGGGGCACTAATCAAAAATATCAATGTCAAAGTAGTGCTGATAACTATCTTAATACTTATAAAATAGCTCCTGCACTCGGTTCGTCTCCTTGTTTGCAACAATGTAATTCTGGCATTATTAAAAGAGTTGGTGTTTTTGGAGCGGGCAATGTTGATGATGATTTTGGTTCTAGCACTTTGGGCGGTATAGATTATTCAATTGTGCCACCAACAGCAACAAAAGCCTATTTTGTTAATGATGCATATGCAAAATATAATAAATTAGATTCTGATGGTATTTATGATTTTCATCTAGGTCTACAAGTGCAGCAAAATCCAATATTTAAAGTATTTAGTATATTTGGTTCTATAGCGGGCGATAATTGTGCAACTATGTCAAATAGTAAATCTGGTAGATGTAATTTATTTGAAAATGAAAACATCCCAAACACACCAACAACTGATAATCCAAATGATGTTGTTTTAGAATCTCAATGTAGTCATCAAGCAGGAAGTGAAGTTATGGTTTCTGCAACTATTGGTTCTGGCGGTTCAATTGTTGAGCAACCACGCGCACTATCTAAATATTGTTGGGGTTTAACCAGAGGTCAAGCAAATCTAAATCCCCATGCCACTTGTGAAGCAGGTGGAAAATTCGGCTTAAATAATCCTTTTATCGGCAAGAAAAAACAAGAATCGACAATATTTAAATATAATGCTTTTGTTGGTAACGGTTCTCAGGTGGGACGTCATGAAATATCTAATGGAATAGTTAAAGAAATATTCTTTAACTATGGCGATTTAAGAATTGAAAACAGTGGCGGTGGGAGTTGTGCTGGCAAAGCAATGACTAGCATGTGTGATAGTCATTTTGCATTATTTAAAGAAAATGAATATAATTATGATAATACAAGGAGATTAGATGAATTGCAATGGGGACAAATAGAGTATCCAGAAGGTTCTTATGGTGTTTGTAGTTGTTGGGATGCTATTGAGCATTATTCTGTGCATCGTGATTTCGGGAATAGAACAACATCTTATCACATCAATCTTTTTGGCGATAATCTTTCTCTAAGTTCATCTGGAAATAGTTATTTTCAGAATAATTTATGTAGAAGTTTAGGTGTAGGTTATGATGCTACTAATTGTATTGGCTTTACTAGTGCGGTTACTGTTGATCCTGAGGGGGGGGCTGGTAATATTCTTAATAATAATACACAAATTATTGCTCCAGGTCATTATAAATCATTACTCATTATTATGTGGGGATGTCCTAATAATTATTCAACCACTTACGATTACAATGCCAATAAATGCACCGGAAGTAGTGGAAGCAGCTTTAAACCATCTGGTTTTTATCCTGATATTTCTGCAACAAAATAAATTGTTCTAGTATCGCAACAGGTGTTGCTAATGGTGCAACAATAAGAGGTCTTCAATGTGAAGCACCAGAAAGTGCTAAATCTGCTAACAATCTTGTTTGTAATTTAGGCAGAATGAATTATGTTCCAGGTTATAATCTAAATAATCTTTGTGGCACATCTTGCGCTTACAGCCAAGTAAATGCAGGCAAAGACGGTTTTGGTCTTGATGATAGGCTACCTGATGGCACATCAACTGTATCTTCACTTACAATTGATTTTCCAATGAGATCAGGTGGTATTGTTGGTTTTTCTTGTCTTCCTGGTTTTTCACTTCTTTCTCCTTCTGGCTCTGATACAACAACTGCTCCGACAATAACTTGTGTTAATGGCTCTTCTGGTATACCACAAATTCAATATAGCGATAATCGTTGTATTAGCATCAATTATTGCACTTTAAATAGCTCAACTAGCGGAGCAGGTGATGTTGATTTTTCTAACACCGATTGTCATCAACCAGGTATTTTATGTAAAAAAACTGGATCTACAACAAATTCCATAATTATTTCAACAGGTCAAAATGCCATAGTTAATTGTGGTGGTGGTGTGTCTGGCACTAAAACTTATAGTTGCGATGGTTCTTTAAATCTATCGCAATCTGCTGGCACTTGCTCTGGAAGTTGTTCTGTTTCTTCCACAGCCGCAGGTGGACCTATCGCCAACTGGGGCTCTTATAAACTAACTTCTGGCACCAGCTTATCTCTTAATCACAACGGCACAACACCAAGCTCTGCTACTGGTATTTCTTGCAACTCTAGTTCTTATTACAATGGTTTAACTCCTCAATACACCTGCAACAATGGTCAATTGATTTTAAAAGGTTGTTACCCAAGCACTGTTTCTACTAGTTCTTCCGCTACTCAACTCACTCCATCGCTGTGGCTTGAAGCTAAAGACAACCCAATTGCTGCTTTTGGCTCGACTAAATTAAATGACGATCCAATTAGTAGTTGGATTAGCCAATCACCAGATGCTGTAGGTGGTAATGTAATTGCGGTGAGTCAAGCAACAACAACTAATCAACCAACATATAAAACCGCAACAAATGGTATAAATAACAACCCTGCTTTACAATTTGATGGAAGTGATGATAATTTATCAAATAGTCTTAACATCAACAGTCTACTTGGTAATGCTGGTAATGCAAAAAACACCGCCACTGTTTTTATTGTGCAACATGTAAATCCAAGAACTAGTGGAACTTCTCATGCTTCTGTTTGGTGGGGAAATAGCAATAATGATGCAGGAGAAAAATTAAATATAAGTGCCTATAATATAGCAAACAGTCTTATTTTTGATTTTGGTCAAGAAAGTATTTCTAGATTCTCAAGTCTTAATCAATATATAGCAAATCCAACCGTTTTATCATTTGTAAAAAATGGTAATAATATGTCTGCTTATATAAATTCTGCATCAATAGCAAATCAAACAACATCAACCACATCAAATAATATAACAGATAATGTATCTAAACCTTTTTCTATTGGTGGTAAATTTACTCCTAACTTAGCCTCATCTTTAAACGGTAAAATCGCTGAGGTGATCGTCTACAAAGAAGCCTTATCTGATAACCAACGAACAGCAGTTGAAAACTATCTAAAAGCTAAGTGGAATATTCGATGATAAACTGATCTTTTGAGCAATTTATTTAAAAAATCCCCTAAAAAAAATGTGATTGGGTAGTGTCATCTAGCAGTTCTCGGTCCAGAATTCCCCTTCTCGCAGAAGGAGTTGGCGGGCGAAGCCAGACGGGGTAGTGTTAGTAGCAATTCTCGGTGCACCACAATTCCCCTTCTTTACGAAAAGGGTTGGCTACGAAGTGGTGCCGGGGTAGTGTCGGCAATGCACGGCAAGATCTCTCTAAAAAAGAGGAATTTATATCGAGATCGCAAAAAATAAAAATGAGATTATTTTAAAAATCTGCTACCAGGTTTGATGGCTGGTGTGTTTTGTAGGTGAGGAGGAATATTGTTGCTTTCAAAAGTTTCTACTTCAATTTCAAGTAAAGAATATAAAGGTGCAGGAAGGCTTTGACCACCCGTTCTACGATCAATTAAACAGCCAATCGCCACAACTTTTGCTTGATAACTTTCTATTAAAGCGATGGTTTCAAGAGTTGATTTGCCAGTGGTAATAACATCTTCAATAACTATTACTTCTTGGTTTGGTTGTAAAGAAAAGCCTCTTCTTAGTTCAAAAACACCATTAACTCTTTCGCAAAACATCGCTGTAGAATGAAGATGTTTGGCGGTTTCAAAGCCCACAACAACTCCGCCCATAGCGGGCGAAACTACGGCAATATTTTTTGATGAGTGCAGGTTGGTTAGAATTTTTTTTGCTAATTGTTGGCAAATTTTTTCTGCTAAATGAGGATGCATCAAAACTTTAGCAGATTGTAGGTAGGTGTCAGAATGTAAACCAGAAGATAAAATAAAATGACCTTTTAATATTGCTTGACAAGAATAAAAGATGTCTAGTATTTCTTGATTATTTTGCAAAGTATTTTCTGACATAAAAAAATGAAACAAGGGGTTTTTTTAAGACCCCCTTGTTTGAGTTGTTTGTTGATTTTATTTTGAACCGCAAACAGCAAGCTTTTTCTTTACTTTTAGCCTTAATGTTTGAGCGGTAGTAGAAAGTTTATTAAAGCGAAAGTTGACCAAAAAATTGTCGATATCGCCATATTTGTTGATAGTTCTTAAAGTGGAGGTTGCCACAGATAATTTAATATCAACACCTAGTGCTTTGCTAGGAAAAGACATTTGTTTAAGATTAGGCAAAAATCTTCTGCGATTTTTGCGATTAGAGTGAGAAACAGTATTGCCACTTTGTGGTTTAACTGAAAGAATTTGACAAATTTTTGACATATAAGTTTGATATTGCTATATTTTTTTAACTAAAGAACTTTGCAATCTACATCACTTTTACCAGTTATTGCATTATAAATGCTAGGAGCACCAAAAATTGTTGCCACTGCCAAAGCAACACCAATCATTACTTTTATATCTATTTTTCCTAATAAAAAGCCAGCACCAGTTGCCATAACCATAATTGCGGCAATAATTTTTGCTGGAGTGCCATTTAATATTTTTGTAGCATTGCAAAGAACCATTGCAATGGAACTTTTATTTACTATGTCAGGGGTTACTGCATCAATGCTTGCTGCATTTGCAAAAAAAGGCGATAACAAAGAGATGCTAAAAACCAAGAAAGACAAATAGTTTTTAACTTTAAAAAAAATGTTTAACATAAAAAAATAATTTAAATTAATAATTGCCTAACACTTTAAACTCAAAAAAATTAATTGTCAATTTCTTTTTATAAATATTTTAGATTATTTTTGCTTATGTTGTTGCTTTTAAGAAAAGATAGGCTAGCATTATAGCTTTAAATATAGCAAAATCAATAAATTTACTTATGAAAACCAATGCAAACTCCATTAAAATAGGCAATGTTCTTGAATTTCAGGGGCAGTTATGGAAAGTTTTAAAAAGAGAACATGTTAAGCCTGGCAAGGGCGGTGCTTATATTCAGGTTGAAATGAAAAACATTCAAACTGGTAACAAAACCAACACCAGATTTGCTTCAAGTGAAGATGTTGATATTGCTTTTGTTGAGCAACAAAACTTGTTGTTTCAATATTTTGAGCAAAATAATTTAGTGGCTATGGATATGGAAAGCTTTGAAACCTTTGAGTTTGTAAAAAATATTGTTGGCGATTCTCTGCCTTTTTTAACAGAAGGTATGAATATTAGGGTTGAATATTGCAATCAAAAGCCAATCAGCATCTTTTTGCCAGAACAGGTTAATGCTGTTATTGCCCAAGCTGATGCCGTGGTTAAAGGGCAAACCGCCGCTTCTTCTTATAAACCTGCTATTTTAGAAAATGGCATAAAAATTATGGTGCCTCCTTTTATCGAATCTGGCGAAGAAGTTATTGTTAACACCACAGATTTTACCTATGTTAGCAGAGCCAAATCATAATTATTTGTTCTATAAAATGAATGGTCTTGATAATGATTTTATTATTCTTGACAATCGTGCCAATAATTATGATTTTTTATATCAACAAATTGGCAAATTTTGCCAAAAATTTTGCCACCGCAAAAACATTGGTTGCGATCAATTAATTATTTTGCAACATAGCCAAGTTGCCGATGTTGCAATCGATATTTTTAATCAAGATGGCTCAAAATCGGGTGCTTGTGGCAACGCCACTAGGTGTGTGGCATCTTTAATTTTTGCAACACAACCGCCAGAAAAGCAAACCATAACCATTGTGGTGGGTGAAAAAATCTTGTCTTGTCAAAAAATAGATAGCCAAAACATAGCAGTTAATATGGGGCAGGCCACCATATTGCACCAAAATTTAATGTTGCATCAGTTAAACTTTATGGCAATCGATGTTGGCAACCCGCATGCAATTTGCTTTGTTAAGCAACCCTTACCTGACAAGTTATTTTACGAAATAGGTCCTGCAATAGAAAATAATTTGCAATATTTTCCACATAAAACTAATGTGGAATTTGCCCAAGTTATTAATCGTAACACCATTGCTGTGCGAGTTTGGGAAAGAGGAGTGGGTGAAACTTCTGCCTGTGGCTCGGGGGCTTGTGCGGTTGCGGTGGCTGGCATTATGCAAAAATTAGTTGACAACACAGAAATTAACATTATTTTTTCTGGCGGTGAGTTAAAAATTCATTGGCAAAATCAGCAAAATATCATTATGACTGGCGGTTTTCAAAAAATATTTACTGGTAATTTTGAGGCAAGTTTTTTTGTTTAATAACAGTATAGCAAATGCTTGACAAAATAATATCTAGTTTTATAATTTGTCGCATATTTTTTACAAACCTTAAATACTTTTGTGCTGAATTTTTTGAAAAAATACACCATCATTTTTTTATCTGCCTTGTTGCTAGTGCTTTCTTCTTGCGAAAGCAGGATAGGTAGTTGTACAGATGATCCAGGAGATGGTAGCATCACAGCTTCTGCAAAACCTAGCAATATTTTTTCTAACAATTCGCAAGATTTATGGCAAACTCAACTTGCCGATTGGCAAGAAACTCCTTATTATACTAACGGTCAAGACATCACGGTAGCTATTGGCACAGGAAGTTATGGCTCTGTTGATGCTCATCGCGGGCAATCGGGTCGAGTAACTCATCCTTGTAATATTTGTTCAAAAATTGTCAAATATGCTAGTAATGGCAAAATAGAATATCAAACCCCAAACTGCATTTGTGGCCCAAAAATTTATGGCCCACCTAATCAATTGACACAATCTTTTCAATATAATCCTAACAGTAGAGAACAATTTCGTGCTATCGAAACCATTCAACCACAATGCGAAATAATGCCTGGTTATTTAGAGCAGGCACACTATGGCATAATCAATGCAAATGAAAGAGTTGTTTGTGAAAAATCTCAATCAAATAAAATAATAACAGTAGATAATGATGTTGGCAATATTAATCCGTTATCGCCAATGACAAAAAATCTAAGCCCTCAACAATATACTTGTATCCCGATGGAATGGGCACTTAATTTGGGGGGGGTTGATAATCAAGGAGTGCATCATCCAAATTTTACAAACGATTCCCATATTCAATCTTTTTTAGGCAAAAATATCTTGCGAAATCATTTAGGTGTAGAAAAATATTATAGCAAAGCAACCTACCTACTTACTGCTGATTTCAAAAATATTATTGCTAATGTTGATGGTTCACAGCAATCTGGCTACGAAATTGTGCATTTTCCTGTTGACTACTACAAAAAAGAATTAAGCCAAACAGAATCAGATAAAGCCAAAATAACTCAACTTAAAGATGTTAATTATCATCAAGTAAGTAATTGCAATGCTTCGAACGGCTTAAGTTTGTATATGGGTTTGTTTCCACCAAATTCTGATATGCCAGGATATAATAACAAAATTTATGCTTATCATCTTTATTCTTTTAATCAAATATGTAGGTCTTATTATCGTGGTATTTGCAACAATGCCGTTACCGAATTTAAATTAAAAAGCACAACAACTTCTACTTCTGGTTTGACTCCTTCTGCTTCGGGTTCTGAAGTTTTGCCAAAATTTTTTTCAGCAAACAATGGCTCTATACCAGCTGGATATAAAATAAAATTTAAAGTTTATGATAATTATTATACCGACAACAATTCAAGTGACGGATATCTTATTAATATCACAAGTGGCATACAAACCCAAAACACAGATAATCAACAGCAAGACGAAGGTATTATTGGCAATGCAAAAAATAAAATAGATAGTATTTTTATTGGAGCTGATGCTCAAGGTTATAGTTTGAAAGCTACCTCAACCGATGCGCAACAAAAAATTGATGAAATCATAGATTCTGCTAAAAAAAATGGTCTAATTCGAGCAACTTATGAAAATTTTACTAGAAAAAATCAACTTCTTATTAGATTGGTGATGAGCTTGTTTTTGTTGTTTTATGCTGTGAGTTATTTAATGGGTTTGTCAGAAATGAATCAAAAAGAATTAGTGGTGAGAGTTTTTAAAATTGCTATTGTTTTTGCTTTTCTCGACCCTACTTTGGTTGGAATAATGAATGGAGAATCTGAATATGCCAAAATTACAACTCACGATCCATCAGATTCTACAAATAAAACAAATAAATATGCAACACTTGGCTTTTTATTGTATCAAAAATATGTGGTAAATTTTGTTTTAGATGGTCTAAATACATTAACAAATATTGTTTCTGGCTTGTCTCAACAAGTAATTAAAGGTTTTACTGCAAATGATGGTGCAGATGCTTTACAAAGAGAAGGCATCTCTTTTAGTCAAAATGTTAATTTTGCCTATTTTGATAAAATTTTAGAAAGCATATTTAATATTAGAACCGTTGGTAGCATTATCAGTGCTTTTTTTACAAAACTTGTAGTAGGAGCATTGCTGTTGGTGGTGTTTTTATATTTTTTAGTAAAAACAATCTTTAAATTATTGATAACCTATATTTTAAATTGGTTGCAAATTATTTTGGCTTTAAGTTTGGGGCCCATTTTCTTTTTGTTTTTGCTGTTCTCAAGAACTAAAAGTTTTTTTACAAAATGGTTGGCATTTATTTTTGCAAGAGGTTTAGATATTGTCATTCTTTTAGCTCTTACCTTTCCATTTTTATCAGTAATTTATGATGATTTATTGCAATTAATTGGTCAGACAGCTTGTTTAAAAGCTATTGGCCCTTCTTTTTTAAGAATAGGTGTTTGGTTTCAGGGAGATTCTGTCAACGATGAGATTAATAACTTTTTTGGTTATATGTTTGCATTGGCAAGAGATATTGCTTTGGTTTATATGGTGAACTTAATTGCTTCTTATGCTCCAAAAATTTCTGGTAAAATTATTAATATCGCAGAACAGCAAAATATGGCAAATGTGTCTGCGGGAGCAACTAAAATTGCTAGCGAAACCACCACTGAAGCTTTAAAAGCTGTGGCTTCTTCTTTCAAATTTGCTAACCAATCTTATGTTGGTGGTATGACCAAATCTTATCTAAAACAAGGTGCTCTTGGAGCAAGTGATTTTTTTGGTGCAACTCGATTTGCAAAATTTGCTAAAAATATTGCAGTAAACACTGCTCAACAAGCTTTTAAAGCCTTTACCAATGTTGTTAATGCTAAAAATGCCAAAACTGCAGGAACAAAACTATTTGATACTGCTTTTAACACAAATTTTAGCAAGCAAAGAGGAGATGCTTCTGCTGATGTTGCTGGTGCCACTGGTGCCACTCCTGTCACTGGTGCTGATGGTGGTGTTCCTGCTGGTAGCGGTCTTGCTGGCGGTGTTACTGCTACTGGTGGTGCTCCTGCTGGAGGTTTTGCTGGTGCCGGTCTTGCTGGTGTTCCTGCTGGTAGCGGTCTTGCTGGTGTTCCTGCTGGTAGCGGTCTTGCTGGCGGTGTTCCTGCTGGCCGCGATCCTGCTGGAGTTTTTGCTGGTGGTGTTGATGGTGGCGGTCTTGCTGGTGGTGTTCCTGCTACTGTTGCTACTTTTGTTGGTGAACCTCTTATTACTGAGGTTGAGTCTTCTAACCCTACTTCCGCCCCTCCTCCCGACACTTCTACTGTCAAAGCATATATAGATGAAAATGGTAATGAACTTCCTTCTACCCAAGGACCTGCACGGGCTTTTAATCCTCTTGATAGGGGGACTCATCAAGAGAAGACTGCTGTTGCTGGTGTGGGTTATTGCAGTTCTGGTAGCGGTTCTGCCGGCGGTGGTGCTTCTGCTTCTGGTGTTGTTGATGATACAAATGAGGGGGCTGCTCCTCAAAAACCTACACAATCTGTTGGTGCTAGTGCTGAGGGCACTCCTTCTTCTGATGCTGCTCGTGATGTTAATGTTGTTGGTCATGCTGTTGCTGGCGGTCCACCAACTCACACAATTCAAAAAACTACCCCTGCTGTACAGCGGGTTCGTGGTGCTGGTGTTTGGGAAGTTGGGGAAGAAGGTGCTGGTGCTGGGGAAGATACGGAAGCAGTAATAAGACCGCGGCCTGTCCTTCAAGAAGATAGAGGGATTCGTTCCGCACCTCCATCAAATTATTCATTTGTGCAACAAAATATAGAAAAACCAGCTAACGACCAATTTAAACCTGAATTTTTGACTCAAATAAAATCAATTATGGAAGGCGGTTTAGACTATTTAAAACGAGAAATTGCAAACGATCTTTCACTCAATAATTTTGTAGATCTCTTTATAGACTCTCAAAACAAAACATTAAGAGATTTAAATGCAAAATTTGGTCAATCAGGTGAAGAATCAAATATAGAAAAAGAATTGCAAAAAGCTTTTGAAAAATTTAAACAAGATTTCACTAGCACACAAACAACAACTTCTCAATTTATCCAAACTACACAAAGCACTCAATATCAGCAAGAAGCAGAACAATTAAAAACTAATATCCAAGATAATAAACTCACATCAGAGCAACAAGATAAACTTAGAGCATTGGCAACACAAAACGACCAAAAAGATTTGGCAGAAAAGCTACAAAATAACTCAAAAACATTAACAGAGCCACAAAAAAAACAACTTATAAAATTAGTTCAACAAGATTTATTTGCAAAACAAGAGTCTCAACTTGTGCCAAAAATTACTGCAACAATAATTGCTAACGATAACCAGCCAATCTCAGATGAAATAAAACAGAAAGTGTTTAAGCAAGTTGCTGATGAATTAAAGTCAACAACAGCAATACAAGAAACAACAAAACAAGAAGTGCTAACAAAATTTGTAACTCAGCTAGATGAAAAAAATTTAGATCCCGCAGTACAATTAAGTATCGCAGAATTAAAAACAAAACTACAAGAAACAACTAACACTCCAGCACAACAGCAAATCTTAGTGCAGTTTTTGGCTAATAAAGATAAACCACAGCAAGCCAAAGAAGTGGTGCTAAAAACACTAGAATCAATTGCAAATATAAAAGACGAAGCCCCTTCAACAACAACTCCACAAGAAAGAAGAAATTTCTTTAACGAAGTAAAAAAAGAAGTGGCAAAAGAAGAAGTATTAGAAAAATTCGTAACTCAGCTAGATGATAAAACTTCAGATTCTACAACAAAAACAAGTATCGCAGAATTAAAAACAAAACTACAAGAAACAACTAACACTCCAGCACAACAGCAAATCTTAGTGCAGTTTTTGGCTAATAAAGATAAACCACAGCAAGCCAAAGAAGTGGTGCTAAAAACACTAGAATCAATTGCAAATGCACAAGACGAAGGCTCTTCAACAACAACTCCACAAGAAAGAAGAAATTTCTTTAACGAAATAAAAAAAGAAGTAGCAAAAGAAGAAATATTAGAAAAATTTGTAAATCAACTAAATGGTAAAAATTTAGAGGATGCAGTAAAACCAAGTATCGCACAATTAAAACAAGAACTGCAAACAGCAACCAGTGCCCCAGCACAACAACAAATCTTAGTGCGGTTTTTGGCTAAAGCAGATATACCGCAAGAAGTCAAAGATGAGTTATATAAGGCATTAGAATCAATTGTAATTGAGGCTAAAGATCCTTCTCAACAGCAAGCAAGACAAGATTTTATCAACGAAGTAAAAATTGCAATACTTGCAACCCAATTACAAGATGTAAAACCTGTTTTAGAAAAGCAACAAATCTTGGTGCAGTTTTTGACAAATAGAACGAACGCCCCTATAACAGCAAAAGTAGAAACAATCTTGCAAAAAATAAAAGAAGAAACAGAGAAAGAAGAAGAGGTAAAATCGCCACTAAAACAAGAAAGAACTGATTTTATTAGAAAAATAGAAGAACAATCTGGTGCAATAAAAACCTTTGCCCAATATCATAATCCAGAACCAAAATCTGATGAAATTTCTCAAGAAGAACTAGTAACACTTAAACAAAGCAAATTTTTGAAAGATCTAGGTATAAAAGCTGAAGATCTGGAATATTTAACAGATAGAGCGGGTAGTAGTAGTGAAGTTGATAAAATATTGAAGGACTTTTCTCTTTATGTGAATGATGATGATTTTATAAAACAAGCACTGCCAAAAATAAATGAACAAGATCAACAAAATTTGCAAGATTATGCTGAAAAAAGAGAAGAATTTTTAGAAAAAATTTTACAAGAGCTATCATCTGTAGAAACAGGTTCGCAAGTTGATTTATCAATATCTGTAGAAAGCATTGAGACACAGAAAAAAACCTTTGATGCTGTTTTAAAGTTGTTTGGTGTAAAATATAAATCAGATAGAGATAAATGTTTATCTATCCTTTTTGCAACACAAGATACAACACTTTCTGTTGATAATCAGATAGAAAAAATGTATGTTAATTTAGAAAAACCTTTAGAGAAAATGAAAAAATACGATGTTTTGTTTGAAAAAATACTTATAGCAATAAATGACGATCTTGAAAACGAAATAAAGCATTCAGAAACACAAGATGATAGAGAAATAAAAGAGAATCAACAAAAAATACAAAAAAATAAAAACACAATAAAAAAATTACAAGCTAGAAGAAAATCTTTCAAATCTTTGTTTGCCAGAATAAAAAAAGCTATAGAATCATAAAACACAATAAATATGCTTCGTTTCATTTTAGTTTTTATTTTTAGCTTATTAGCAGGAAAAACAATGCATATTTTTTTTTCAAAAAACTATGCAGGTGAAAAAAAAGCAGAATATGTGGTTTTTTATATTAAACAAGAAAAAGGAGCCATTGGTTGTTATAGTAAACAAAAATATCAACAAGTTGTTGATGCCTATCAGAAGCAAGATTTAGAGCAAATTAATTTTTATTTAAAACAAAAAGAATGTTTTTTATATCAAAAAGATTATAAATTATCTGCATTAGACAATATTTGTCAAAACAATAATCCAAACGAAATAGCCGAATTTACCGTGCCTCACTTGTTATTAAAAAAAATTTATTTACCGTGTTTTGCCATTGCGAGATAATTTGTTTTATCGCAAAAAGTGGTAGCTGGAGAAGTGGCAACTTGGTAGTGGTTGGGAGTCGATCTCGTTTCTTTATCCTCCTACATGCTCTACTAAATAAAATAATTCTGATAAACTATTGTTTTTTGACATAAATTGCAAACAATATTTTATACACAATAGAAGCAATGGTTAATAGCTCTAGTTCTAATACCATTTCCCATCTTTAAATACATAAATATAAAGTTCTTTATGCATTTAAAGATGGGAAATGGTATAATAAAAGTGCAATTGTTAGGGAATATCGAAAACCTATGGAACTAGTTTTGAAACTAATGATGTTTGGTTTTGCCGATTACTTGAGTATAAAAATTTTCAAATAGATGATAATTTTTGGAGATGTTACATAAAGACAATATTTAAAATATTGCAAGAGCAAGAAGAGATAGAGTATAAGAATAGCAAGATACTTATTAATATTGATTTTACAAGTGATAGAAATGATTTCTTAATTCTATTGCATCAATATCTTTTGGAGAAGACAGTGCAGTTCTATTATATTTTTCAATGTGTAATTATCCAAAGCACAAGAATCAGTATAATCAAAAACAAATGGCACAAACAAATGGAAATTGCTTTTATTAAGGCTTTAATACCATTTCAACTTTTTAATTAACCAATCTAACTTCATCTTTTTGGCTAAAAATATTCAAAAAGCCTCCACTTGTATGAGTACACAGGCAATCGTTTTTTAAAGTTTTTATCTAAAAAATATTTTGTTAGAATTTTATTTAGAGATGGGAAATGGTATAAAACCTTAGGAGTTGCTATAAGTACTATTGATAAATGGGTAAAAAGATTTAAAAAATATGGAGCAGTTGGGCTTAAAGATAAACAAGGGCAGAGGGAGAAAAACTATTTTTCAAAAGAAACTTAAGAAGAATTAAAAAATTTAATAATAAAAGATCGATTAATTACTTTAAAAAAGTTAAAATTAACAATAGCAGAAAAATTTAACATCGATACTTTAATATCGGCAATTCATAATCAAATAGTGTCTCTTGGTATAGCCATATCACAGCCAGACCAAGTTCATCATAAACAAGATAAAGACAAGCTAGAGGAGTTTAGAAAAAACTCTAATTGAAATTAAAGAAAAAAATCCCCATAAACCAATTTTTTATTTTGATGAATCAAGATTTGGGACTAAAACAAAAACAGATCTCTTGGCTGGTTTTTAAAAGGAATTAGAACACCAATAAAAGTTAAACTAGGTTTTTAATATTTTCTATCTTTATGCAAGTGTTAATACAAATAATGGCAAGCATTTTTCATTTATCATATCTAATGTTGATAACGAATGTATGAATTTTTATCTACAAGCATTATCCGAAGAAATAAAATAAGATTTCATTCTGATAATGGATGGAGATGGTTGGTATCAATCAAAAAATTTAATTATACCATTTCCACAATTTAAATCAAATTCTAACAAAACATAATCTCAGTTGTGTTATCGCAAGCAACATGTTTTTTAGATAAAAACTTTAAAAAATGAAAGCTGTATAACCATATAGCTTGAGGCTTTTTGAAGCTTTTTTAGCCAATCGGACGGAGTAATGTGTCAGCAAAAGCACTCTTATTCTCTCGAATTGACATTGTGTCGTTAGAAAAGGGGTGCCAGAAGTGAAAAAAGATGAGGGAGGTTAGTGAGTGTGATAAATTTATGAGAGGCAAGAAAATAAAAGATATCTTGCCTCTTCTAGAATTAGCAGTTTTTAGTTTTTTCTATCGCCAAATAGTTGCAAAAGATGAACAAACAGATTAATGAAATCCATATATAAACTTAAAGCACCCCAAAGAGCGATTTTATTTACTTGTTCGGCATCGGAGTGAGCGAATTGAAAATAATTTTCTTTGATTTTTTGAGTATCATAAGCAATTAAACCAATAAAAACAAACACTGCTATAATTGAAATTATTAATTGCAAACCGTTACTTTTTAAGAAAATATTTACTAAAGAGGCAATTACAATGCCAATTACACCCATCATTAAAAAAGAACCAAAACTGGTAAGATCTTTTTTGGTGGTATAGCCATATAAACTCATCAAACCAAAAGTAGAAGAAGTTATAAAAAATATTCTAACAATGCTTTGAGCGGTATAAATGAGAAATATCGAAGAAAGAGAAATGCCAATTGCACCAGCATAAACATAAAGAAAAGTTCTGATTTGTGAACTGGTTAAAGAATGAAATTTAAAGCTTACAAACAATACCAAAGCCAATGGGGCAAAAATTGCTAGCCACTTTAAAGGAGTGCCAAAAATTGCTTGCATTAAAGCAGGAGATTGCGATAAGAAAAAAGAAACCAAGCCAGAAACAATTAGTGCAATAGACATATGTTTATAAACAGTTGCCATATAATCTCTTAAGGCAGAATCGTAGGTTGAGCTAGAAGCAGAACTTATGAAAGAAGAATTATTTTGTTGAAACATAAAATAAAAATTTTATAGTTAATTAATTGTTTTCTAATATTGAGTTTTAGCTATAAAACAACATTTTGCAAGAAACACACTTACATATAATAACACCAAACAAAAACAATTGCAACAAAATTTTTAAAAAATATTGATTGACTTAATAAAGTTATCATAATATTATAATTAATCTTAAAAATGGCAACTTTTATTAATTAAAATCATATTTTATATGCCTTCGTTTTTGTTTTATCCGTATTTTCGTATTTTTCTTATTTATGGTTCGGCAGCTCTTTCTTTGATTTTAATGATGTTAATGTTAAATATCATCACCATACCAGAAATAATCACTATTTTAAAGCTTAATCCCAAAAGTTCAGAAGCTCAGGTTATTACTCAAGTTTTGGGTAGAATGCAAGAAGTAACTAATAATATTATGGAAATTATTGCTAAATTATTTTCAAAGCTTTTAAATAGTTTTGGTATGGGCGATATTGATATTTCTAAAATCAAAATTCAACCTGGTAGCAGTGGTGTTCCTGTTAATCCTGCCGAAGCTGTTGGTGCGGGTGGCGATTTACCAACTAATGCACCAACAAATCAAGGCGCTTTAGACAATTTAAAACCATAATTTTTAACTAGTGCTTGCCTTTTTTAATTTATTTCGTCTAATTTTACTTTTTCTTATAGCTTTAGTTTTTTATCCTTTTTGCAAAGAAAAAGCGATTTACTGGTTTTTTTATCGAGCTGGCCCTTCTTTTATTAAGCTGGGGCAGGTTTTGTCGGTGAGGGCAGATTTAATTGGGCAAAAATTGGCAGATCAATTAGCTAAATTTCAAGATCAAACCAAGCCTTCTTGTGGTAAATTAATTAAAAAAATTTTACATAAACATTTTCAAAATATTGATCATATTTTTGCCGAATTTAATTACCAGCCAATAGCCTCCGCCTCTATCGCTCAAGTGCATAAGGCAAAATTAAAAAATGGCTCTTTGGTGGCGGTAAAAATTCTACATCCTAATATCAATAAAGTTTTTTATCGTGATATCAAAACAATTGATTTTTTGGCTAAAATTGTTAATTTTTTCAGCGATTTTTATGCAAAAACTCTTTGCGATATTGTTAATTTGCTAAACGAAGTTGCGAAATTTGAATTAAATCTCTTACAAGAAGCCTCAAATGCTTCGCAATTAAAAGAAAATCTAGCTAATGTTTCCGGTTTTTATGTGCCGAAAATTTTTTGGCAATATTGTTCTTGCGAAATTATGGTAAGCGAATGGCTTGATGCCATTGCTTTTTCCGATAAAATAGCTCTTGCCAATAGTGATATCGATAAAACCAAGGTGGCAAAAAATTTGGTGCTAAGTTATTTTCATCAGGTTTACGAAGATGGTTTTTTTCATGCCGATATGCATCCTGGTAATTTATTTTTGCTCAAAAATGGCGATATTGCGGTGGTTGATTTTGGCATTATGGGCAAAATAGATAAGCAAACTAGGTTAATTATTGCTAAAATATTGATTGCTTTTTTACATAAAAATTATTTACAAGTTGCTAAACTTCATATAGAAGGTGGTTTGGTGCCAAAAAATACCAATTTACAAGATTTATCTTTGGCATGTAGGCAAATTGGTGAAATGATAGTCGATGTTGATGTTAAATCAATTTCTTTGGCTAAACTGCTTTCTGCTTTAATTGTTATGACTAAAAACTACCAAATGTCTGCCAAGCCAGAATTATTGCTGTTGCAAAAAACTTTGCTGTTGGTTGAAGGAGTGGGAGTTGCTTTAAATCCCAATCTTAATATTTGGAGTTTGGCTCGACCATGGGTGAAAAATTGGGCGAAAGTCAACATTGGTTTTGATGCCAAAATATGCAATGCCGTGCTTGATGTTTTTCGTTTTTTAAAAAATAAAATTCAGCAATAATATTTTAGCATCAAAACTATTGGTTTTAACCTATGCTAGATGATGATGCGGAGAGTGATGACGGTGCTGAACTGCTTGTGGTTGTTGGAGTTATGCTTGGAGTTTGGTCTGCTAATTTTAGTATTGTTATAAACTCATTAAAAATAGTTTTTGGATTTGGGGATAATTCTCTTTGCAAAATTTCTGCTAATCTAAAAATATATTCTTTTTCTTCTGTTGGTATATCTGGATTTTCACCAAAAAGATTTTGACCTGCATTTTCAACTAATTTGCTTATATCTTGATTTTTATAATTTGTTGCACAAAGCAAAGAAAATATTACAGTATCGGTTATTTGTGTAAAATATCTTGCCTCTGTTTCGTTTGGATTGTTTAAAAATAATCTTTGAAATAGTGCTTTTACATCATCGTAGGCATTTGAGTTGTTATCTTTTTGTGTGCCCTTTAATTTTGCGATAAAATCTTTTTCTGCTTGATTTGGAATATGTTTTTGCTGTCTCATAGATATGATTTATTATAAATTTTTAATGATAAATATATCATAATAAAAACTGCAAATATCAATCAACACTAATTTTTTGTTTTTTCTTAAAAAAATATCGTTATCGCCAGCAAGTTTTGCTCAATTTATTTTCAAATCTCTAAAAATATCTGTTGCCTTTTGAGGTTGTTGCTTGTAAAATAAATAAGAAACTGCTGTATTTATTAAAAAATAATTGTTAGCAGTTGCTTTTACATCACATAAAATCAACTAAATTTTAAAATACCATGACCAGCCTAGATCGTAAAAAAGCCCTCGAAGTGGCTTTATCACAAATAGATAAACAATTTGGCAAGGGTTCTGCCATGAAATATGGTGATCGCCCCGAACTTGATATTGAAGTTATTCCCACTGGTTCTTTGAGCCTTGATTTGGCCTTGGGAGTTGGCGGTTATCCTAGAGGAAGAATTATCGAAATTTATGGCCCAGAAAGCTCTGGCAAAACAACTCTAACTTTGCATGCCATTGCCGAAGCTCAAAAAATGGGCTTAACTTGTGCTTTTGTTGATGCCGAACATGCTTTTGACCCTACTTATGCAAAAAATCTCAAAATAAACCTCGACGATCTCATTATTTCTCAGCCCGATAATGGCGAAGCGGCCCTTGAAATCACCGATACTTTGGTGAGATCGGGTGCTATCGATTTAATTATTATCGATTCTGTGGCGGCTCTTGTTCCGCAAGTTGAGCTTGAGGGTGGTATGGCAGATAATCAAATGGGCTTGCAAGCTCGTTTAATGAGCAAGGCTCTACGAAAGCTTACTTCTACTGTGTCTAAAAGCAATTCTACGGTTATTTTTATTAACCAAATTCGTATGAAAATTGGGGTAATGTTTGGCAACCCCGAAACCACTACAGGCGGTAATGCTTTAAAATTTTATGCTTCGGTAAGGCTCGATATTCGCAGAGGCAATGCCATCAAAGAACAAGAAGAAATTTTAGGCAATGAAACCAAAGTAAAAGTAGTCAAAAACAAAGTCGCCCCTCCTTTTAAAACCGCAGAGTTCGAAATTATTTATGGCGAAGGTGTTTCAAGAATGGGCGAAGTTATCGATATCGCTACCAAGCTTGAAATTATCGAAAAATCTGGCTCTTGGTATGCTTTTAAAGGCACCAAAATCGGGCAGGGCAAAGAAAATGTTAAAAACTATCTCAAAGAAAATACACAAATTTCTCTTGAAATTGAAGAATTAGTGAGGGTGAAAAATTCTTTACCATCGCTAAAAAAATCAGAAGATTCCAAAGAAAAAAAATCTAAAACCGCCACTTCATAAAAGAAAAAATAGCTAACAAGGGGCAAAAACCCCTTGTTTCGTTTTGTTTTTTATTTAATTTTTATAAGATGACCAAAGAATTAAAGTTAACAATAACGGTAGATAATCGCCAAGATATTGAGTTATTTGAGTTTGCCAATGCAATGTCGGCTTTAAATAATCAGTATTATAGTTTTTTAAATGCCAAAAATAACAAAAAAAATAGGCAAGATCAAAAACTTTTGATTAAAAAAATATCTCATGGTAGTGTGATAATGGATTTAATAGAAAAAGCCACTCCGCTATTGCCAACAATATATCCAACGATTTTTGAATTTACAAATTATGTCTGCACAACCATAGACTATTTGATAGAAGAAAAAAAAGACAAACCCTATAAATACACGATTTTTGATTTTAAAAATTTTAAAAGCCTACTCGAATTAACGGCAAACTGTTCTGGCAATAAAATCAATTTTAACATTATTTTTGGTAAGCAAGTTATCAATAAAACTTACGATTACAAAAATGCTTCTGTCGCTCAAAATCGCATAGATAAAGAAATTAAAAATCTTCAAGAAAGTGGCGACGGTTGTATCAAAGAAAATGTCGAATTAACTCTTTATCAGGCAAGAAATAGTAATTTTTCCAATTCTAATGTAGGAAATTTAGGTGTGATAAAAGAAATATCAGGCAAGCCAAAGGTGTTATCATTTGCCAATGACAAAGTAAAATATGCCATTACGAAACAAGAAGATAATCCTTTTAATTTTACTTATAATGTAGATGTAGAGATCATTTTAAGAGACGAAATATCTGGCTATTTAGATGATAAAAACATTAAAGAATATCATATTTTAAAATATCAAGGGCCATAAAGGCACTGTTGCATCCCAAATTTATTTTACTTTATTTGCCATTTTTGGTATAAATTTTATCTATTTTTAGCCAAATATGTTGAATATGTGGCTAAAAATAGCCAAAATTTCTCCTCAAAACTAGCAAAAAATTAAAATAAATTTGGGATGCAACAGTGCCTTAAACAACGAAGATTTATTTGATAACAACACTTAATACAAAATGTCAAAAAAATTACACATCAAAACCTACGGTTGCCAAATGAATGTTTACGATTCTGATCGTATGCAAGATTTAATGCTAGCTTGTGGTTATCAACTCACCGACACTCCAGATGGAGCAGATATGGTTATTATCAACACTTGCCACATCCGAGAAAAGGCTTCAGAAAAGTTATTTTCTGATCTTGGCAGGCTTAGGCCATTTAAGCAACAAAAACAGCAACAAGGTAGCGAAATGATTGTTGCGGTTGCTGGTTGTGTGGCACAAGCCGAAGGCGAAGAAATTTTTAAACGATCTCCTGTGGTTGATATTGTGGTGGGGCCCGAAAGCTACCAAACTCTGCCCGATTTGGTTGGCAAAGTGCAAAGAGAGAAAAAAAAGCAACTAAACCTAAATTTTTCGCCAAATCAAAAATTTGATTCCCTCACTTTATTGTCGCAAAAAACTGGTCAAACTAGTGCTTTTATTAGTGTGCAAGAGGGTTGCGACAAGTTTTGCACTTTTTGTGTGGTGCCTTACACTCGCGGTGCCGAATATTCTCGCTCGGTCAACCAAGTGCTTGATGAGGTAAAAAAGCTGGTTGATGGCGGTAGTCAAGAAATTTATTTATTGGGCCAAAATGTTAATGCCTATCACGGCCTAAACCCCGATGGCAGTGTTTGTTCTTTGGCTTCGTTAATTGATAAAATAGCCCAAATAGATGCGGTCAAGCGAATTCGCTACACCACTTCGCACCCCAAAGACATGTTAGACGATCTAATCGAAGCTCACGGTGGCATTGCCAAATTAATGCCGTTTTTGCATTTGCCAGTGCAGTCGGGCTCAAATGCAGTGTTAAAAATGATGAACCGCAAGCATACTCGGCAAGATTATTTTAAAATTATCGAAAAACTCAAAAAAGCTTGCCCAACAATTGGGCTTTCTTCTGATTTTATTGTCGGTTTTCCGGGCGAAACAGAAGAAGATTTTTTACAAACAATTGATTTAGTAAAACAAGTTAAATTTACTCAATGTTATTCGTTTAAATATTCTCCTCGGCCCGGCACTCCGGCATCTGAATTGTTAAACCAAATACCAGAAAAAATAAAAGAAGAAAGATTGCAAATTCTACAAACCTTGCTAAACGAACAACAACTCGAATTTAACCAGCAATTTCAAGATAAAACTGTGAATGTTTTGTTTGAAAAAACCGCTCCAAAATCGCAAAAGCAACAGCCCAACACCCAAATTTGGGGCAAAAGTGAGTGGCTTCAATCGGTGGTGGTTGAGCTAGAAAATCAGCAACCGCCCGAGAGTTATTTTAATAAAATTTTGCCTGTCAAAATAGTTAAGGCAAGGCCAAGCAGTTTAATTGGTAAGTTATTGTAGTTTTTTGTGAATTTATTATGTTATGGTAAAAAAACTCTACATCACAGGGGCGGGTGCTAGCAAAGATCTAAACAGCAACAACCTGCTGGGTTGCGAACTTTTAGAGCAAATACAAAACCACCGAGTTTATATTTATTACTGGCTAATCGCCATGGTGGTTGCTCGGGTTTGTTTCTCAAATAAAAAAAAGATAAATTATGACGACACAAGTAGAAAAATAAGCAATTTCACAAAAGATTATAAAAAGTTAGTAAGTGTAGATGAATTTTTAGACTTTCTAAAAAAAGATACAGTAATATGCCACGATATATCAATTTCAGATGGTTTAAAACAAAAAATCACAGATGTTTGTGTTAATGTTTTCTCAACTTCCAGCTCCTCTTCTATTATTGAAATTTTAAATTTTATTTTTGATTTTTATGAAAAAGATAAATTTATCAATGAGGTAGGAGATTATATTATTGGAAGTATTGTTTTATCTAATCTAGTTCAAGGAGTGGATAAACAGATTTATTCGATCGATGCAATTATTAACTTTCTTGACACAATAACTTTTTATAATGATATTTTTGCAAAAAAACATAATTTACCAAAAATTAAAAAATTAAAACAAATTGCTACTAAAATAATTCCTCTTTTTCTTTTTTCATCTAAAGATTTTAATATGAATTCAACATTTAGATTAAAAAAATTTCAAGAAGGGTATAAAAATTACATCACTATTATTGAAAAAGATATTTTTTTAAACCAATCTAAAAATTTAGATGACAAAATTAATCGGACTGATTTTATTAATTTTAATTATGATTCGACTATAGAAGATTATTTTTTTCTAAACAATTCGACTACAGAAGGTTATGTTTTTCTAAACGATATGCCATATATTTCTCTATCAACAATGTCAACAACACAAAGAAAAAAAGCATTTGAGAATATTCATTATAAAATTGAAAAATCACATATTTATGGATCTTATTCTTTTTTAGAACAAAAAATGAAAATAGATCAAATATTTTATTATGAATTAATATTTCATATAGCTAGTCGTGATGAGCACATATATGAAAGGTTATTAATCGAAATGTTTTCGAAATTAATACGAAATAACAAAATCTCCCTGATTCGCACGAAGCCAACATCTGATGAAATCGCTAATAATTTTGAAAAAATAAAAAATAGTGATGAAATTTATATTTTGGGGTTTGGTTTTGATGAATATAATCTGCAAAATATCGGCATTTCTGCCAGTGATAATTTAGAGCAAATAAGAAAAAAAACGGTTTATGCCACCAATTATGGCGATTTACCAAGAATTCGGCTGGCATTAGAAAGAATTTTTGCAGTTAAACTCTATAAAGAAAGCGAATTGCAAGAAGAAGACGGTAAAAAACATAGTTTTTGGCGGTCAAGAGACGATGACACAAACAAGAGAAACAATAATGTTTTTGTTTCTACAAAGCCAGTTTATCGAGCTTTAAGCGAAGATTTTTTAGCATAACTAATACCATTTTCACTAATTAAAACCACACTTCGATCTAAATTCCCTGCACTAAACGAAGGGGTGGCCGCGAAGTGGTGCGGGGTAGTGTGAGTAGAAGTTCTCGGTCAGAATTCCCCTTCTACAGAAGGGGTGGCGGGCGAAGCCCGACGGATTAGTGTTGGGAGTCGATCGCCGATGATATTTCGAGCAGATCCTGCCGCGCGTGGCTTGCCAACACTACCCCGGCACTTCGTGCCACCCCTTCCACGGGAGAGAGTGTTAAATGTGTGGACTTTTTATTTATATCAATTAAAATTTCCCCAAATATTAATCAATATAATAGAAGGTTAAAATGTCTGTAAAATGTAAATCTTGTAATTCTACTTCTTTGATAA
>Ga0214921_10001299_pt1 | contig 43139 bp, 52 predicted proteins | sample LL1505_MetaG_FD_177992 | JGI IMG/M metagenome (GOLD analysis project Ga0214921, IMG submission 177992) | Freshwater microbial communities from Lake Lanier, Atlanta, Georgia, United States - LL-1505 | ecosystem: Environmental > Aquatic > Freshwater > Lake | place: USA: Georgia | collected...
GGAGGAACATCTTTATATTCTTCACATACTTTATCACGTTCGGATTGACTTTTACATAATTGTAATTTTAATTCACAACTTTCGTCATGTATAGATTGTTGTAATAATTGTTCAATTTTTATATAATAATCTTGTAATTCATCATTTCTTTTTGTTCCGGAACGTAGGCAGAATTTTTTAAATGCATTAATGGTAAGAAAAATACGGTCTTTGTTATAACAGCCTGTAAAATCTTCATTATCGGTTTTTTTTGCGAATCCTTTAGAGACATAATCAATATCGACGACAAAATGTTTTGTTAATATAGTTTTTGCATGTTCTTTTTTCTGGAAACCTAACCAACGCCAAATGTTTTCAAAGTCGATAATGAAATCATTTTTTGTGTCGTATTTGATATTACAGTAAGCATTTGCCATAAAAAGCTGCTGTTGTTGTTCTGTAAAATTATCACGAATCTTGTTAAGTATCTTATTATCATATTTATAATACATAGCGTTTCTTTCAATCAGTTGAATAATGTTTATTGAATGCATTTTCTGATTTTATAAAATTTGTAAAATTATAAAATCAATTTTTTTATTTTATGTTTCTATACTTTCATTTCTTCTTCGTTTTTGTTGATTTCACCATTTCCTTTTTTACTCATTAATAATTCATGTCTTTTTGATTTTTTATGTTTGCTCATACAATAATGTGTAACAGTCATCCCACATTCACATTCTTCTTTGGCCTGTCTTTGTACTGCGATTTTAGTTTTATAATTCTCTTTATAATATTTTTGTCTCTCATCTAATATGATTTCTTTATTATTTTCATAATATTCTTTTCGCTTTTCTAATATTTGTTCTTTATTTTCTTGATAATATTCCATTACTTTACCGATAAATTCTTCTTTATTTTCTTCATAATATTCTTTACGTTTTTCAGAAATTACATCAGCATTTTTTTCATGATATGCTTTTTGTCTTTCAGATATTGCTTCTTTATTGTTTTCACGATAAACACGGTCGCGTTCTTTAATTTCTTCTTTATGTTCTTCGTTGTATTTTTTCTTTCTTTCGCGTTCTTTTTCTTTATCTACAATAGGAGTAGCCTTAGGGAAAACAATATCTTCGATATCCTCAACAAAATTACTGCAAATATCAAACATATTTGTAAATAAACTTATATCACAATCGTCTGGTAAACGAAATGCGTCTCGTGTTGCTTTACATTTGTATTTACTAAGTTTAGATAATACTAAAGATTCAACATAATCCATAATTCTTACATTACTAAAACTTTTATAATAAATTACTTTGAAATCATGCAGTTTGTTATGATTGTAATCATCTTGACGTTGGTTCAATTCTTTTGATTTTCCAATTGCATATTCTCTTTTTACTATAGATTCGTCGGTAGCCATAATATACACGACATTTTTATCTTTATGAACTTCTTTAGGTTGTTTAACATATTTTCTGAGTAACAATTCATTTTCTTCTTTAATTCTCATATATTCTTCTTCGATTTTTGTTTTTTCTTCTTCTTTAATCAAAAGTTGTTTTTTTAATTCTCGAGATTCTTCATTAATTGTTTCTTGTAAAAGTTCTTCTAATTTGATATAATATTCACGAATTTCATTTGCTTTATCGGTATTTGCTTTTAAACAAAAATTCTTAAATGTATTGATTGTTAATAAAATTATTTCTTTGTTTTGACCAGCACCACCTAAATTTCTTTGCACTGAATTGTTTTCAGAATCTGCTACCGTAACTGCGGTAGCAGATTTTTTAACCTGATAATCAATATCAATTGTAAAATGTTTAGTTAACAGTGTTTTTGCATGTTCTTTTCTTGAAAATCCCAACCATTTCCACACGTTGTCAAGGTCGACGATAAAATCTTTCTTGACATCATAGTTAAGAAAAGTGTAGAAATTTGCAATAAACATTTGCTGTTCAGATTCCTTGAAATTATCTTTAATCTTGTTGATTAATCTACTTTCGTAGTTATCAGATAAATGAATTATCTTAGTCTTGTTTTCAAATATTTGAATAATATTTAATGCCATTTATATAAATAAACCTTGTCTTTAAATAACATTTAAAATATAACAAAAAATGTTAATATTGACAACATAAAATTACAAATATTGTAAAAAATTGCAAAATATTGTTAAAAATTACAAAAATCATAAATCAACATTTTGATTTTTTTTATTTTTTTTCAAAATTATTATTTAAAGATTTCATATATATTTATAATAATGACGGTTTTATTCAAAGCAAAAACTCAAGAAGCATATGTAATCAAGATATTAGCAGAGTTATTAAGTAATAATATTAAAACAGGCTGTTTTGTCATCGATGAGAATGGAATTTATTTATGTATGATGGATTCTCATAAAACGATATTAATTGACCTTGTTTTGAGTGCTGAAAATTTTTCAATTTATAAATTTAATAGTAAAAAATTGTACCTTGGAATCAACCTTACACATTTTCATCGCATGAATCGTTCAATCAAGAAGAAAGACAGTCTGGAACTTTTCATAGAAGAAAGATTCCCTAATGATTTAGGCATAAAAGTAATTCCGAAAGAAAATAATCGTACTACTATATCTTATGTAAAAATACAAAGCATTCAAAATTTAGATATTGATATTCCGACAGGTTATGGTAAACCAATAATTGTTAATTCATCAGATTTCCAAAAAATGATTAAAGAGATGTCAAGTATAGGTTCATCAATGAAAGTTGTATCAAGTAATTACAAAATTGAATTTTCCTGTAATGCAGGAGGTATTTTGAAAAGAAAAGTGCAATTTGGCGAAGACGATGAAGATGATGATGTAAGTTCTTATGAATATTCCCAAGAATTTATTACAGAACAATTATGTCGGATAACAAAATTATCCGGATTAGGTTCAAATATGCAAATTTATACCGGTAAACCATTATTATTTTCTTCTAATGTGGGTAATTTAGGAAAGATATCAATTTATATTAAATCAAAAGAACAAATAGAAACTGAAAATTATAATACAATCGAAAGCGATGATTATGACTCTGATTAAAATAAATATATTCAAAATTTTATTAAAAAATTAATAAAATTTACATTTCTTATTTAACAACTTATAAAAATTATATAAAAATGGATTCGGAAGAAAAAACAAATGAAATTAATCTTGATGATGAAATCGATTTAATTGAAGATATCGACGAAGAATTTGATGATATTAATTACGAAAAACATATTTTAGATTTAAGTTTAAGATATGAAACACGAATTAAATTGATTCATCGATATTACACCGAAAATCAAAATAATGCCATCGAAATTATCAGTCGCATTTCAGGAATGTATCAATTTAGTGGTGCAAAAATCCTTGAAAAATATTTAAATGGAATCGCGTTGGAAACAAAATTATCTGATTTCTTAAATGTAGAAGCCGTAAAAGGATTATTGTCATTTACTGAATTTGAAGAAGATATTTATGATAAAGATGATGATGAGATGAAAGAAATAAAAACAGAAAGCAATGACGCTATCAGGCAAAGAAATGAATTACGACAAAATATCGCATATGAATCATTAAACATAATTTGCTCACGACTAACAAATGAATTGGCTACGCCATATAAAATCGACGTTATTTGTTCTTTAATGGAAAATGAAAAATATAAAGAAGAGTCGTCGCTTTATTTTATAAAAGTTATAGATGATAATCGAATCGATTGCGATTATAGATATAAATCTATTTTATCTCTTGAGCGAAAGAAAATTCGTGATGTTAAATTTCATTTATACAAATCATTGTTGAGTTTTTTGAGAAATAGAAACAATTTAATGATGTATCGAATATTATCATCTCAATATCTTCTACAAAGTATAAAAGAATTAATGACAGAAGAAGAAATAAAAGAAGTTGAACAAAACCTTTTAGAATTTGCGGAAAATGAAGATAATGAATATAATTTACGCGCAGATGCATCAGATGTTTTATTATCTTTAGGTTCTGAAGAGATGAAAATTAAAGGAAGAGAGATAATTATGAAACTTGGCGGAAAAGGTAAAACAATTTTTGAGAATAAACAAAATGTACATGTAAAAGAAATTGAAAAATCGGTAATGAAAATATTGGAGACGATATGTTATGTTCCGATAATGAAATCAAATGATGATAAATTTATAAATTTTGATTATGTAGATGACGAAATTCAAAAACTGATAAAAGAAAATGTAAACGATAAAGAAAAAATATTAGTTTCTTTAAATAGAATCCGAATGGATAGAACATTGTATTCTGCTTTAAGTATAACGTTGTCGGTAGTGATGGTAAAATTATGGAGTTATATATGTTCTAATGAAAACAAAGACGAGATGCAAAAGAGATTATTACAAGAATTGGAAGATATGGCGGGAACTTGCTCATCGGGATTTATTTCACGTTTGGTAAATACGATATCAGGATTTGGAGAATTGAGTATAGCGATATCTTTTGAAGACCAAATTGTTTCTAATTTTAGCGCGAGATTGAATTTATATGCGCAAAAAATATGTGATGAAGATTCAATATTCCGAACAACGTCATTTGAAGATGTAAAGAAAATACATAATTCTGAAAATCCGGTTGAAGATTTTTATGATGCAGTTTTGAATGAAATGATGATATCGTCATCAGATTATAAAAATAGAACGAGTTTTCTTTTATTTTTTAGAACATATATGTCAAAGATAAGAGAAGAAATGTTTAAAGAATTTATTGATTATGTTTCAGAATCAGAGTTTGATTTATATTTTAGAAAAGCGTTATCGTATTATGATGGAATCCGTGATACAATTTAAAGAATAAAAATTAAAAAAATAAGATGCCATTCATTTATGATATAACTACAATAGTTTTCTTATTTTATTTATTTTATGTATATATGGATAAAATATTGTTAAATTCTATTGAAGAAATTGAGAAGAAATATAAATGTGATTTTTTGATTCTTGAATCAAGAATTGAAGTATTAGAACAATATGTTTGTTCTAAAGTTATTGTTAAGGATATTTGCGTGGAAGAACCAAAAAGAAATTTATTTTCAAAAATTATAAGAAAAATGAAAAAATGAATTTTTATTAAACAACTTAATAAAAATCAAATGGAAGTATGTGTTGCTAACTCATTTTTAAATGTAGTATTATCTTCATTTAATGAGATAATTTCAGTATTTTTTGGACATAATTTTAGAAATTTATCATAGTCAACGCTATTATCAGCATTTTTACAATGGTCTGCAGTTAGTTGAGCAGTTAAAGATATTATACCGTTATCAGTTAGAATATTTGTTAATTTTTGAGCATTAACATCTTTTTCAAATTCGCCGAAATTGTTTCTATATTTGAATATTTTTCGACTTGGATCGGTACATACATAGTTTAGATTACCGGTAGAATCTTTAAGAACATGCTCAATTGCGAATTTTGCAACACCTTTTTGTCCATCAGCTATAAAATCCATATTGTAATTATTATTTAATATATTTTTTATATTTTCGTTATCTAAATTTAGAACATTCATATTGTTAATTTTATTATTTATGTTATTTATTGTTGAATGAGAATGAGATGGTTTCGAAATTGCAGTTTTATGAACAGATATAATTTGGTCTTGTAGATATTTTATTTGTTCATTTTTTTCTTCAAGTTGTTTTTCATATAATTTTGTTTTTTCTTCAAGTTGTTTTTCATAAGATTCAATTTTATTCTGAAAATATTGAATATCTTTATTTTCATCTGATAACATTTCAATTTTGGATTTTAGAAAATTAACACAATTATTTTTATGATTTTCAAAATCTTTATCTGAAAATGATATATAATTACAATATTCACATTTAAGTTGTTTCTTTTGTTTTAATAAACAAAATTTTGCATTTTTTGATGATAATTTATCGTTCTTATTGATTTAAATGTATTATTACAATATTCGCATTTATAAATTTCCATTTATATTAAATTTTTATTTTTTAAATAACATATTTTTTTACACAAATAAAACATATGTTTTTATTATGTCAAACACAAATCAGTTTAAATCGAAAAATATTGTTTTTATACTGAAAATGCGTTTGACATATTAAAAACATATGACATATATATGACATACATATGACATACATATGACATACATATGTTATATGTATGTATAAAAATGTTAAAATATCATATTTTTAAACTGAAACCAGTTTAAAATAATTTTTTTAGCGTCAAAATCCAGTTTGGAAAACGATTTTAAACTGGTTTCAGTTTAAAAAATTCATTTTATGGCAAAAAATCGCCAACACACACATAAAAAATGATGTGTGTGTGTTGACAAAAATATGAAAAACGGACTTTTCCGCCAAAAACTTTTTCCGGAAAAAATAATTTCAGAAAATAAAGTTTTAGAAATAAAAATTTTTTATAATTTTTTTATTTTTTCTGTAAAAATTTTTAAACAAAATGTTTAAAAATGAAAATTTTATACAATTTCAAGTTGAACGAATATTTTTTTGATATCTTTAAGTTCGTTCTTTATATCACTTACATCATTTTTTATGTTTACAATAAAATTATCAGTTTCTTTATTTTTTGCATCTACATCAGTCTTAATAACAGTTATATCATTTTTTATATTATTAATAACTTCATCAGAAACTTTTACATTCTTACAATTATCTAAAATCACTTTAATGGAATGTAAAATTCCGTTTGATTTTGTTTTTTCTACAAAAGGCATTACTTCTGATATAAGTAATGCTACAGAAGATGCTACAGAAATATAAAATGTTGTTGGATCATCCGTTTTACTCATTTATTTAATGGTATAAAATTTTTTTAATTATTTTTTATACTTGACCATAATAAATTTACAACAATCATTCCGGTTAATAATCCTAACGTAATTCCGTTCATAGATTCAAGAGAAATAATTTTTTCTTTTGCTAATTGAAAACCTATATATCCTAAAGATAACAAAATAATTATAAAATACAAAAGATAAGAACAAAAAGTTTCATTATTTTCCTCCGATTGTTCCTCCGGTTGTTCCTCCGGTTGTTCTTCTTCATATTCAAAATTCGCAGATTGAATTTCATATGGAATTTGAATATTAGAAATATTACCAAAATTTGTATTCATTGTTTCATTATCATATGAAATAAAATTAGGTTGAGAATCTTGTATTTGTTTATATGCTTGTTGTACATTTTTTATTCGATTACCTAACAATTGCTTTGTTCTGATACCGATATTGTCCATTTTATTTATACAAATTTAAAAAAAAAATTAATTTTTGTGTATATAATTTTGTATATCAGTTTTATAATCTGCAGGAGAATAACATAAATGTGGAAATAAATCATAAATTTTCATTTCTGGAATATATTTTCTAATACCATTATATAATGAATCAATTGGTTCAGAAGATTTAACATTTTTTGTTTTTTCAATAATTTCTTTACAAGCAGTTTTAGATAAAATAATAACATTTGTTGTTCTATCATAATCTGGAGGTGAAATATTCCCATAAACTCCGTATTTCAAATATAAATTATTTTTTAAAAATGACCAACCTGTATAGGATGATGGTTTAAAAGAAATTTTAAAACGTCCTCCGATATATATGATTGATTTTAAATCTATAACATCTTTTGATTTCTTTATATTTTCTATATCCTTGATAAAATTTTTAGTAAAAAATACATCATCTTCAAAAATTATTACAAAATCTTCGTTTGCGATTGAATCATCGTTCATTACAATTTCTAATATTTTTTTATGACTTTGATGACAACCCATTACAAAAGGATTTTCTTTTGCCATATGAGATATTGTTCTTCCATCAATTGCAGAAAATCGGTGACAAATTGTAGAATCAAAAGGAATACGAGTTAAAAATTCGTCATATCTATCTGGACGTCGGTCAAGATTAATTACAAAACATTTTTTAAAAAAATCCATTTTTAAAAAAAGATATTTTTCCTTTAAATTATTTTACATACTTTTTTTTGCTGTTTTTTTATATTTTAATTTTTTCTCTTCTGGTAATTTTTCCCATTTTGTTTTTATATATTGGATTAATTCTTTAGAATCAAATTCAGGATGTGATTTTTTTACTCTTGGTTTTTTAGTTTTAACAAAATTATCATACATAATATCATCATCATTTCGTTTCGAACGACGTTTTGATTTCTTTCCTGATTTTTTCTTATCTTCTGTTTTTCTATTCAAAATTGGTATATAACTTCTCATTTCTTGTTTATATCTATTTCTATCTTTTACTGACATTTCTTCATATTTAGAAATTTCATTTGAATTACTTGCTTTTAGTAATTGCCATTCTGTGCCTAATTTTGAAACTATTTCTTTTACAGTCAAGTCCGGATTTTCTTCTTTTATCATAGGTCTTTTTACATCACAATAAAACAAAAATCCACTTTTACCTCTTTTAGGTTTTTCTGGATCCTTAATTTTAATATTATTTTTCTTTAATGTTTTTAATAATAATTGTTGATTTTTTTTGGATGTCCATTGTTCTCCCATATTAGTTTTATTATTTTCTAAAAAATCTAGAACAAATTGATTTATATTCTCGATAAACATTTTTTTTATATATTTATATGTTTTTAAGTTCATTTTTTATATCATTAAATAATTTTAATTGAATATCTGGATCTTTACATCCATGATATGTACATGCAATATTACGAGTTTCTGGTTCATTGTAAAAATTTTCATACCACGGATCAATTATTTTGAGATAATGATTTTTGCAATTATATTTCCAGTACATTATATTTAAAACAGTTTCATCACCATTTTTGAAAAAATAATTACTTTTCATACAATGATAAAACCATTCTTCGATAAATGGTAGACAACTCGCGTTAAATAAAATATGACCGTGTATATATTCTTGTGTTATTTGTAAATTACTATCAACTACATTTATATCATTTCGTTGAACTATATAATTAGATGGATGAATTGGAGATAATGGAATATCTTTTATATCTAACATTTTGTTAAAAAGGTAATTATCAGCCATTGGAGTCAAAACGTCATCAGATTCAATATAATATCCGGATTTAAGTCCTTTTTTAATTGCATCGATAATTATGTATGGTTTATAGTAATAAATATTTGGTAATTTCTCTTTAATACGTCGTATAATAATTTGTTCTCTAAAGTCTTCGTTAAAAATGTCTTTGTTTTCATTTTCATCAATGAAATAAATGATAAATTTATATTTAGAAAATTGAATTACAGATTTAATAGTAGTTTTCATAAGGTCGATGTAAGTTTGATTGTTATTCACAAAAGAAACGTAAGCAAAATCGTCATTTGTCATATTTTTATTTGTAAAATTTAATTTTATAAATAAACAAAAAAAATGTTTTAACAACATCCGTAGGTTGTTGTACCTTGTCTTGTGAAAGATTTGTAACGTTCTTGACGTTGTTTCTGTTTTTTTTCATCACACGAATTAACTAACTGAACAGATAAATTATAAAACAAATCTCTAATATTTGAATTATTTTTCGCTGATGTTTCCATAAAGTCTATTTTTAAAGAATCTGCATAATTTTTTCCATCTTGATAATTTACTTTTCTTAAATCTTCTAAATCATTTTTATTTCCTACTAAAATTTTTATAACAGGACGGTCAACATATTTGTCTAGTTCTTTTAACCAAAATTGTGCATTTTCAAATGATTTATTACTTGAAATATCATAACATATGATAAACGCATCAGTGTTTCTATAATAAGACCTTGTTAAAGCATTGAATCTTTCTTGACCGCAAGAATCCCATATTTGTAATTTAACTTTTTTATCATTTACGATAAAAGATTTAATATTAAAATCGATACCGATTGTAGAAATATAATGTTCTAAAAAATTATTAAAAGTTAATCTATAAATCATTGATGTTTTTCCAGACGAACAATCGCCTAATAATAATATTTTGTATAAGTTATAATCAGCCATCATTTGTTATAATTCAATATAAAATGTTTTTATATAATTTTCGCTACAATATTTTTTACAGTTAAGTTCCATAATACATTAATATTTTCACTAAGTTTTATTTTTTTGTATTATTTAGCCAATAAACATTTACATTAGTAAAATTATATCCTTCATTATATAAAGTTTCCGTTTTATCAAAATCAAGTAATCCATAACTATCCTGATGTTGTTGTTCAAAAACGCGAATAAAAACATTATCTTCTAAAACTGGATGCAATAATTCAGAATATTCTACTTGTTCGGTTATTATCGATATAATTCGTTCTGCGATATCTTTAATGTTCATTGTTAATCTTTCATATTTTCCTATTTTTTTACCGCATACTATAACATCGACATATATATTTTCTAAAGGAAAATTATCGACACAATAATTAATTCCCTCATTAAGTAAAACATTACTTGTTAATCCACCATCTACAAAAATATCATTTAGAAATGGATATGGTGGTAAAGCGATAGGTATAGCAATACTGGACATCAAAATATCGACTAATCCATAATTTAAAATATCAGTTTTATTAAAAACTCGAGATGTACCGTCAATCAATGATGTTGCTCCTAATTTTATATCACGTATTGTCGTTATGTTTGAAAATATTTCATTTAATTTTGTTTTAACCGGTTTGTTATCATATAAACTTAATCCATTTAGAAAATATACTTTATGTAGAATATCTTTAATAGATGTCCATAAATTTTTAAATTCGAGAGTATGATATTTTTCTTCACCACTTTTAATAGAACCTAAATATGCGGTATTTAAAGAACCAGCAGAAACACCGGTAATGATATCATAAGTTGAACCAGATTCAAATAATTTAGATATTACACCAGCTTCAAAACTGCCATATGCACCTCCTCCAGATAATGTTAATACATTACATGCTAAAGAAAATGAAGTTAATAAAATTGTCGAACAAATAAATTTTAGCATTTTAATTCTTTTAAATTTTTTTTATTCCTTTAAATAAAAAAATGAGAAGAAGAGATGGAAGAAATATTTCGCGAACGCCTTCACCGAGAAGAAATAACGATTTACCGTTTTCAGCACCACGACTTATTAGACAAAATGCAGTTGCTTTACACTCAAGTTCTACCAGAGCAAGACGAAGTAGTAGTCCACAAGAATTACAAAGTCCTACGTCATCTCCTATGCGTTTACAACAAAGTCCAATTATAGGTAGACGAATGGCTTTCCAAAGTCCGCTTCCACAAAGAAGACGACGACGAAGTAGAAGTCCAAGACGACGAAGTAGAAGTCCAAGACGAAGTAGAAGTCCAAGACAGTCCTAGACGACGAAATTACAATTTACGTAATATTTTTATAATTATCTTGATCATTTTTGAAAACCAGTAAATATTCAAAGCATAAAAATTATAGATTATAAAATAATAAAAATGTTTTGACGATTTCGTATTTTCAATTATATTCTGAATATCAACATTTTGTAAAATTGAATAATAATATTTGTAAATTCTATAATAAAAAAATGTTGAAAAGAATAACAAATTGTTCAATAAAGAAAACCTATTATTTGGATACAAACATATTATATTATAAAAAACCGATGATACTTCAAGCGCTATAAAAGGTCTCATAATAATATTTTCAGATTCTTCAGGTAATTCATTCACATGTATAAAACTGTATAAAAATAGTCCCAGAAAATGATGAATAGAGACATCAATTTTTCTATTAATAAATAAATCAACGACTAAATAAGTAGCAAGTATATTTGTAATATCTTTGTAATTTCCATCTGTAAAATAAATATAAGATGAAACAATTGAAATAAAAAAACTGGCATAATCACGTATTCTTTCTATAGAATAAATTAACATAACTTTATATATTTATATATATTTTTATCTTTAAATTGAATTAACTAACGATGACCACATATTGTATCCATACTCGTATTTTCTTAATTGTTTTTCTAAATGTTGTATTACGATATCTTTTAACACAATTTTGTATTTTAAACGATGTGTATTTTCATCATCTTCGTTCTCTTGGTCAATGATTGAATAAAAATCTTTAAAAACGTCAGGAGATGTTGATAATATTAATTCATTTAACATTTTGGAAGATATTTTTTCAATATTATCTTCGGTAGCAGAAACAAATGAATCCATTATGTGTTTTTTATTTAGAATCGTAAATAAAAATTCAATTTATTTTTTTGACTTGTTTTTTCAGGTTTTTTTAACGATGAATAGGTTATTATCAACTGAATTATGAACATTTGGAAAACGTATATATTGATATGTTGTACCATTTAACGTCGGCATATCAAGATAACGATAATTAAATTGTGAATGCACAATATCTTCAATGATGTAATATCCGCCATTATTAACTTTATTAATCAATTTATTCATAACATTACAATTTACTGGAAACCAATGTAAACCATCATCAATAATAATATCAAAACTTACATTATTTAAAATTCCAGATAAACAATTATCTATACTTTCTTCATTTGTCTGATCCATATAAAACCCATGAATTCGTGCATCATCAAAATTCAATATATCGCGGTCTATATCACAGCAATATATCGTTGCATTTGGAAAATATTCTCGCCAACCTCTAATACTTGCACCTGGGTTATAAACACGTCCTAATTCCCCACCGGTCATGTTAGATGGAATATGTGGATTCATTGACCCGATTCCAATCTCGAGAATATTGATATTTTTATTTCTAAATTCTGAAAACATTTCATCGTAAATTAAACTATAATTATGATGTAAATGAAGTGATGATTTATCACTGTAATTCCTATGCATTATTTCACATAAAGACGTGGGTTGTTTTCGTGAAATATTTTGTAAATCGTGATATCCAAACATTTTTATGAATAATTTTATATTTTTAAATACAAAAAATATAAAAAAACTTAAACCTAAATTTATATCACTACTATTTTTTGCGCGAGAATTTTTGGATTATCTTCACATAATTTATTCTTTTTTTCTTCTTTATAGTCATATGAACAATTATGAACAAATGATGATAGACAATTCATACAAAATGTATTTTTGCATTTGCATACATTTTCATATAAAGTCTTTTTCTTGCAATGATGACACTTAAACTTAATCATATCTCTTGTATTTTTTTATTTTAAGACTGAAAATAAAAATTCAATTTAAAAAATTATAGATTTTTGTCTCTTACCAGTAATGACACTGATTTACAATTGAACGAATCCGATATTTTTTGTTCCTCTTTAGAAAAAACTATATTTGGATAATAAATTAATTCATAATCCATTTCTAAACCATTGTCGTGTAAATATAAATCAATGTATTGAAAAATGTCTTTAAATATCGCGTCGTGATTAAAGTAATGAACTTGAGTTTTACCATTAATCGAAAATTTTATATTGAAACTGTCATCATTTTTCTCATAACTAAAAACGCGTTGACGAATTTGATCCATTTCCGATTCTTTAAATGCTTTTTCTAACATTTTCTGTTCATTTTCTTGCATTCTTAACATATCAAGCCTCATTGTTTCATTATATTCATTATCTTGGTCATCTATTAATAAACGACGTTCAATTTCAGAAACCGAAAAAAAAGGTTGCTGAGGTAAAGGTTCGTGATTAGGTTGTTGTGGTATTTTCTTTCTTGTAACGCGATGTTCATCGCAATATTTACCTCTTGGTATACTGTTTCTAAAGCAATTTGTTCGTGCGCAACGTTTCATATTATGTATATAATTATATCTTTATAAATTTCGTTTTCAATTTCTTTTTTAAACTTTACTTTTTCTTCGTAAACTTTTTCTTCGTAAACTTTTTCTTCGTAAACTTTTTTTTCCATCTGCTATTATTTTTAAAATACATAGACAATCCAAAATTTACACAGACTGCTAAGTCTAACCTTGAAAATAAAGATTCTAAAACCGGCGTTTTAAATCTTCAAGGGTGTAAAAGTTTATCAATACTATCCATTTTTTATTTAAAGAAAAATAAATAAAAAATATTTTATATATCCATTTCCATTAATAATCGTGTAATTAAAACAAATACGATTGTATGTATTAACAATCCTAAATTATTTGGTTTTCCACGATGTTGTATTTTTACATCAAATAATTCATAAAATATCTTTCCAGTTTTTTTATAAATTTTCGGTGATGCAATAACGTAAAACAATATTCCAGAAAGTATGGAAATATACCATTTTGTTATTTCTTCTGCCATTTTTTTAAAGAAAAGAAAAAAGTATTTTAATAAAAGAAAGAAGATGGATGAATTTTCAGAAGAAAAAGAAAATTTATATAAAAAAAATTTTTCTCCAAGTCCTTCATTCGACAAAATATTTGGTTGGAATTCAAAAATCGAAAAAGCCGTCAAACTAATTGAGAAACAATGTCGTCTTTATCGGAAAATGCATACCGAAGTCTCCATCGAATCAAATGAAAGATATTCAAGTTTTATGTTATCTGCAATTATTTTAACTCCTTTATCCGGTGTCATTACAACTATCGGTAGTATCTTATGTAATGATTTACAACATCTATACATTTATAACATATCTTCAACTTTGTTAAGTTTTTTATCCGGTATCCTAGTCACCGTTATAAAATTTAATAAATATGACGAAATTAGTTATGCCCATAAAACAGCATCATCCCGTTATATATCTTTAGAAGAAAATATAAAAAGACAATTGATTTTATATCGCGAAGATAGAATAAATGCCAATGAATATTTAACTTGGTTAAGTAAATCGTTTGATGAATTATTTTTCTCTGCACCTGATTTTGAATCTAAAACTTTACGAAAATATGAAAAACAATTAGAAGAAATGGAGAAAGAATATGATGATGTCGAAATCAATTTCAATAAACAAGAAACAAGACGAAATTTGAAATTCCAAGAATATCAAGATTTAAATAAATTTGATGATCAAACAATGCGAATGGAATTAAAAAAATAATTTTTACATAGGTTTAAAAAATTAGATATTTATCATAAAAATAAATGGAAGAAACTATACAATGTCCTAATTTTATAATTTGTGGTAATACTGCTAATAAAGATTTATTTTCTTGTTACGGTGGAACTTGTCTAAATTGTGATTATTTCTTTTCACGTAATAAAATGGAAATATCAGAAGATAAAACTTGTTGTGTTTGCGCTGATGATGAATTACAAGTAGGAATAAAATTTCCGAATTGTAGTCATTTTTTATGTACAGAACATATGAAAAAATATTATCGTAATAATGGTATTACGAACAATTTTGATGACGATTGTGAATTATTTGAAAATTCAACAAATATGCATCCACCTGAATTTCCATATGATGAAAATATTGAAAATGCTTATGAATTGTATAAAATGGAAGTAGAATATGATTCTCATATAAATTTTAAAAATGATGAATTGATAATAAAATATGAAAATGATTCAGATAATTATTGCGAATATCGAGATTATTGGATTAAAAACAACTGTTATAATACATTTTTAGAAACATGTCCGCTTTGTAGAGAAAAACTTGGATTTTCACAATCATTATATAATTCACGAAATTAAAAAAATAATTTTTACATAGGTTTAAAAAATTAGATATTTATCATAAAAATGACAAAAATTATCGAACTTGTAATGATTGTAAGAAATTCCGGAGAGATTTTACGGACTTGTCTTCAAGAAAATAAACAATTTATTGATCATTGGACTATACTGGATACTGGTTCTACTGATAATACTAAAGAAATTATAAAATCTGAATTAGCAGATATCGAAGGAAATCTCTACGAAGAACCATTCGTAGATTTTGCACATGCTCGTAATCGTTCTCTTGAATTATCTTCGAAAACTTGTAAATATACAATTATTTTAGACGATAGTTATATCTTACACGGGGGACAAAAACTTCGACAAATTCTTTCAAAATCAAAACATTCTTGTTTTTCTTTAAATATCGGTAATTATCATAATAATTTTCTTCAGAATGAATATACATCAATTCGTATTATTAAAACAAGTGAAAATTTAAAATACAAATATCGCGTTCACGAACATATTGACATAAATAAGAAAAATATTCAAGAAATTACAGATTCTGACATATTTATTAATGACGTAGAATCTATGGAACATAAAAACCGTTCTGTAAATCGTCATAATAAAGACATTCATCTTCTTCTTTTAGACCATAAAGATTATCCCAGTGATTTACGAGTTATTTATTATTTAGCAAAAACATATTACAATTTAGAAAGATATGATGATGCGTTAACATATTTTCAGAAATTAAAAGGCAATAATATTGATGTTGAATATCAATTTTCTTATCATTACGATACAATTTGTACGCAATTTATGATTGATAATGATGTCGATATTATGGAATTGAATTTAAAATCCATTTTACCGAAATTCAAAAATAGAAAAGAGATTGATTATAAACTGGCCATAATTTATAAAGATCGCGGACAAAATGATTTTGCTCAAGAAATTTTAAATGTGATTATCACAACGAAAAAACCAAAACTTATTCATACTATTATGGAAAAAGATATTTATGATTATCTGATTCCATATCTTTACATTGATTTGAATTTAGCATTAGGAAAAATTAATTTTGTCATCCCGCAATTAAAAAGATTACTTGAAATGTATCCTAATAATCAACCTTTATTAAATATCAAATATGCAATTTGTGATAATTCTATTTATTCTTCACCTATAAAATTATCTTATAACAATAAAACTTTAGTAATACACACAGGCGGTGAACAATCAATATTTAAAAACTGGAATCCAGTGAGAGACGCGCGGATTTCAGGTTCAGAATATATGGCTATAAATTTAGCAGAGGAATTTCATAAGAAAGGGTATCGTGTTTTTATAATTGGTTCTTTTGAAGAAAAAATACTTAATATTGATTATCAATGTGTGCATAAAGGCGTTGAATATATTGATTATAAATATTTTTCGGAATTTGCGTTAAAATATGAAATTGATATTTTGATAATTAGTCGATATACGTCGAATTTAGTTTATTATGATAATATTAAATCGGTATATTTATGGGTGCATGATGTTTTACCGATAACCGATGAAGCAAATTGTTTTCAGATTCATAAAGAAAAATTTAAAAATATTATTGCGATATCAAATTGGCAAAAGAAAAATATTGTATCTAAATTAAATATTCCGGAAGAAAGAATAATTGTATCACGAAATGCTATTCATAAAAAACGATTTAAAGAAATCAATAAAATTGAAAAGATTCCATTTCGTTTTATATATACATCTGACCCTTCTCGCGGATTAACAAATCTTATTAATTTAATACCGCAAATTAAGGAAAGATATCCAGAAACTACATTACAAATATTTGTAAAGAAAGAGAATATTGAATATGAAACATTAAGGAAAATTGAACAACTTGATTATGTTTTTATAAATGGAAGAGTATCGCAAGAAGAATTGGCAATTGAATTTTTGAAATCTGACATTTTCTTTTATCCGACGGATTTTAAAGAGACATATTGTATAACGGTTTTAGAAGCAATGTGTTCTAAATGTTTAGTTGTGACGGTGAAATTGGCGGCATTAACAGAAATCGTCGAAGGAAAAGGAGTATTATGTGATTATCCATTTAGAGAAAATACGAGTGAATTATTAGAAAAATTGTATTTTGTACTGGACAGACCACGATTAAAAACGCATTTTATAAATACAGCGTATAATTGGGGAATTGAACAAACATATGAACGATTGACCGATGAATGGATTGATTTTCTTTAAAAAATAATTTGTTTTTTATACAACATTTTTGTATAAAAAATTTTTGTATAAAAAATTTTTACTTTTAACTCCATATGAGTAATGATGTGTCGGGAGAACCATTACTCATATCAGCGCGTACGTCTGTCGGCATATTTGGATAAAATTTTTTTATATTATTATTAGTAAAAGTTATATCATAATTTAATTTTCCGGAAGCCGACGAATAAATAGTTGTTATAGAACCACGTAAAACATTATTAGTCTGATTATCTTTCATTACCAGTTTATCATTAAGTTTCCATGATGATCTATTTGGGAATATAGATAAATTTCCAGTTACTTTTGTTTTTGGTGTAGTTGTAGTTGTAGTTGGTGCGGCTGCTGTTGTTGTAGTTGGTTTTGCTGTTGTTGTAGTTGGTTTTGCTGTTGTTGTAGTTGGTGCTGGCGGTGCTGGTGGTGCTGGCGGTGCTGGCGGTGCAACAAACGTAGTACTACAACCGTTTATGGTATATATAATTTTGGTTGGAAAGTCTTCATTGTCAAATGATATGGTGACATTTTTTACCAGAGGTCCATTTATTGAATTTTCGTAAAGTTGAGGAATATAATATCTGTAATAAGTGTTTAATAAATTGGACACAGTATCTAGAGGATCCATAAATTTTGCTGTGATAGTAGTTATTCCTGTATCTGCCAGCGATCTTATCTGCGAGCAAATTGTGAATTTTTCTGTTACCCCTTCTGCTGATACATATCCACCGTAATCACTACCGCTAAACGATGATCTATAATTCACAATCACATAAGTTTTATTATTGGAGGTAATTGTTACATGAGGCATCTTAAAGACATCAACATATTTTTCCATAATAGGTGATGTACCACAACCTCCATATCTTTCACGGATATTTCTGTTATTATATCCGGTATTATCCAAATATCCTTCGTAAATATTTTTGTAATCTGAACGACTCATTTTTTTATTAAATAAAATAATAAAAAAAATTAAAAAAAAATTATTCATGTTCATTTCCATCATTTATAATTCCTATCGAATGTCTATTATCTCCATCTAATAATTCACGTCTTAATCCTTTTAATCGTTTTGTTAATTCTGGTAAAAAAACATCATTTTCACTATCTTTATCATTGAAACGGAATGGTGGAGAAATAATTGTATTATGGGGTTGAGTTTCGAAAACGTGGTCGTAATCGTCCAGAATATAGGTATTATTTTCGTTATATCCGGGGATATTATAGAAATCCCATAATAAACTTAAATCTTTTGTTCCTTTGCCAAGTTTTTCCGATATTTTACAATGATAAGAGAAAAACATAAAATCTAATTTTCGTTCAGGATGCCCAGATAAAATGAATTTTTCAGCGATAAATAATCCGTAATCTTTTGAAGCGGCCGTCCAAATTGAAACATTGAAATTCTTGAAAAGATAATCCAAGAATTTTTGTAATCCGGGGCGTTCAAAAATAACATAATAGTTTTCCATATTATGAAAATTAAAATTTATCGCTTTTGTTTTATTACTCTCAATATCATATATTTCATCATCATCGTCGAAATCCTCTTCTTTCAATACCTCTCCAGAAATAATAGTTTGGTCTAAATCAAGAAAAATATTAATTCGTTTTTGCATTTTTTTTATTTTTATAAACATTATTTAAAATTTTAAATATTCATTATAAAAAATTATAATGAATCAAAATTATTATGTCATTTTGTTTAGCAAATACTCAACTGCTTGCAAGAAATTTATGGATACCGTTAACACCGGTAATTTAAATCTAAATTTCAATTATCTTTGTGTAGATAATAAAGAAATCCGTGAAAGAATTGTTTCTTCAACTGAAATTGATATCAAACAAGTTCCGTGTTTACTTGTGATAAATGAACAAACTGGAAGTATTGATAAGTATGAGGGACAAGATTCTTTTATATGGGTTAATGATATTATTCAACAGAAACAAAAACAATTATTGGAAGAACAATTGAAGCAACAAGCATTATTACAACAGCAAATGCAACAACAAATACAACAGCAAATGCAAATGAAAAAAATGGCAGTGCGTGAAGTTGATGAATCAGTAAAACCAATAAAGAAATTGAAGTCTTCTTCAAAAAAGAAAACATTGATTGAGGATATTGATGAAACGATGGAAGATGAAAGTATTGTTTTTGAGGATATGACAGAAGAAGGAAATGATGAAGATGATACAACAGAACAAAAAGTTCAATTACAAACATCATATAGAGATTATGGTGGAGGAGGAAAAAGAGCAGATAATAAAAAACGCGAGAATTTGTTATCTACAGCGATGCAAATGCAGAAATCAAGAGAGATTGAAGATAAAAGTTTAAATCCAAATAATAAAATGAAATTGTGAAAAGATTTGATTTAAAAATCTTATCTTTATTTATAATAAAATGTCAAGATATAAAAAAAGTAGTGAATTCGGACAAATAAATGATGATGATAAAAGTAAAGGTATTGATAATACTTATTACAAAAGCGATCAGCAATATAAATTCATTGGTTCCAGTATCGACGATAATCCAAATGTTAAAGAATTTTTTAGTAAAAATACAGTTGATTATATTTCAAGTCGAATTACCGATATGACGAGAGACGTTGATGAAAGAGGACGTGAAATAATTGTTCCGGATGATAAAATTTTACATTTAATGAATTCAGTGTATCTAAGTTATAATCCAAAACAAGGTTTTGATACGAAATGGTCTCCGGAAGAATATTTGGATTCTTTAATTGAACAAACAATTACACAAGCGGTATTTGATGTTAGAAATGTTTTAGCATATGAACAATGTGTTGCAAAATATTCCGTATGGGATACGATTTTAGGGGAAGAAAATGAACGGGGTATAAGGGGATATGCACCTATTAAAGTGCGTGAAAAACGTCCAAATTCTATGGAATTTAATATGAAATACTAAAAAAAAATTTTAAAAAAAATAAGTTAAAAAATTTATTTAAAAAAAAATTTTTTTTTTTGTTTAGTATAATAAAAAATGTCAAGAATTTATAGAGATGGATTTGAAATGATGGGTCGTCAAGAAAAATGGGCACCCGTTGTATTAAAAAAAAATAAAACAACTGGACAAATCGTCCAACATGTAGGAGCAATTGATGTTACTCCTCTTACCTACACAGAAAATCATTATATTGCATTAGCAAGTGAATTGATTATACTCGGAGAACTTAGAGCTGATGATTCTGATTTAAGTCAACTCTCCGAAACAGTACAAAATACCATTAAGAAATTAAATCAAACTATGAACTCAAGTAATAATAAATTAGAATTATTAAAAAATTATAATAGAGCATTTTTGAGACAAAATAAAAATATGATGTTTGCAACAGGTGGTTTGGCTTCATCATCAATTGACCTTGAAAAAGCATGCTCCGACCTTACAGAAAATTGGGAAAATTTTGCTAATCAAGCATATGAAAGTAATGCTGCATCTTTTACTTACTGGAAAGATAATTTGATTTCTAATACTGTTGATTCTATCAGATATAAAAAACTCAAAAGAGATTTTGTTAAAAAGATATTAGACAAAATAATTAATTTATGCCAAAATAATGGAGCATTTGATCTTGAAGATTTGGAAGATACAACACTTGATGGTCGTAAGAGACGTTCTAGATCTCGTTCCAGACGTTCCAGACGTTCCAAGAGTAAGAGTGTTGATGGAAGAAAGAGACGTTCCAAGAAATCCAAGCGTTCCAAGAAGTCCAAGCGTTCCAGACGTTCCAAGAGCAAGAGTAAGAGTGTTGATGGAAGAAAGAGACGTTCCAGACGTTCCAAGAAGTCCAAGCGTTCCAAGCGTTCCAAGAGCAAGAGCGCTGATGGAAGAAAGAGACGTTCCAGACGTTCCAAGAAGTCCAAGCGTTCCAGACGTTCCAAGAGCAAGAGTAAGAGTGTTGATGGAAGAAAGAGACGTTCCAGACGTTCCAAGAAGTCCAAGCGTTCTCGTAGACGTAGACGCCATTCCGTTGTAGATGGAAGAAAAAGACGTTCTCGCTCCAGATCTCGTAGTATGTCTGCCAAGAAACTCCTCAAGTTGTTGCGCAAGATGTAAAAAATCTGAATCAATATTTTTTTATTAATGAAGAAAATATCATTAATAAAATAAAAATAAAATAATTTTGTAATAATAAATGACTTATAAAACAATAAGATTATTGAAAAATAAAATTACAGGTCAAATATATCAACAAACACACAATAAAAAAACATTATTTCATCGTTTTACAGAACGTGATTATTTAGAAATTGGAATATTATTACATTACTATTTTAATATAGAAAAAGAACCTAATGCTATGGACATCAATTTAAAAGACAAAAATGCATTTGAAATTTTTTCAAAACGTGCTCAAGATTATATTAGAAATGATAGTGCCGATATAATTAAATTATCATATTTTGAAGGAAATAATAAAGAAATATCACCGGTGAATTATGTAAAACACATTAATAAATGGAAACAAGAAAATTTTAAAAAACTAATTAATTATAGACAGGCGTTTTGGCATTTAACCGATAATATGTTATATCTAAATTATATAAAAGACAATATTATCGATATAAAAGAATTTTTTACAGAATTATCAAGTGAATTTGAAATATTTGAAAATGATATAGTATATCGAGATTTGAATCGATTTCAATATTGGAGAAATCGAATAATAAATGATACAGTAAATAATTTTGAATATTCTTTTATTAATAAAAACTTTTTATCTTTTATACTTTTACATTTGTTTATTTTGTGCGAGCATGAATTTGATATTACAGATGTTGAATATATTGAACAATTTGATGGTGGAAAAATAAAAACATTTACTAATTTACAAAAAATGATAGAATCAAAAATAAAATATGTAAAAAATGAAATTAAGAAAAATAAATCACAAAAGAAATCACAAAAGAAAAGTAGAAAACGAAGAAAGTGAACATTTTTATGCATCGATTTATTAATAAAAAATTTACATTTCTTTGTTTTATGTCAAAAATGAAATAAAACTGTATAATCAGTATCTTTTAGAAATTGATTTTTTCTTCAAATAGCGTTCCGATAGGCTTAAATATGTCTTGATTTCTTAAAATTCCGCGAAACTCATATTGTGTCTTACTAAAGTTATCTCTGAATTGATTAATTGTCAGGTTTCCACCGTAATCAACTAATAAACGCCAGTGAGGAGCAGGGTTAATAACAACATTTTTCTCTCCGAACATATCAAAATATAATTTAGACAGTAAAAATTCAGAGTGTTCGTAGAGCGGATTATGTTTATTATCTTTTATAAATGCTTTTGCGCAGTTAAAGGAACAAAAACTCCCATCTGACTGATAGTAAGATTTTTCATTGACGTCAATTACAGAAGAATTATTTAATGGAATAAAAACAAACGATTGTTTAGTGTCAAGCATATTTTTCTTCATATTTGTGATATTTTCTTTGATGGTATAATTGTCTTTACTAACTTCAGAATAATATTTCTTTGTTGCTTTATTTGAAACATAACGTAGAGGACAACCGATTGCCTTTGTATCGAATGGATGTCTGCACCAATAACAAGAATATTTAAGAAATTCAGTATCTTTACCTGTTGTAAAATCAATCATAGAGACAGAACATTGATAAATGCGTTTTGTTTCATCAAGAAAAGATATGGAATTGATAACAGTGCTTGAATTCAAGTCAGTTAATTCGTTGATATTGGTTGTATTATCTGGAGGTTTTTCATTAGTGAAAATATTTGAAATGATGGTAATACCATATTTTTGGTCAATTTTTTCAGTATTGATATTTACAAGAGTAAATATATATTTCTTACTTCTTGTTTTTTTAGTTAATGAGGCGGAAGGCATATGATTAATTTCTATTAATTTAAAAAATATTTTTTAAATTAAAATTCAATTTTTTCATAAAATTTTTGTAATTCTTTCATAATTTTTAATATTATTTTCAATTTCCGATGCTTCTTTTACAGATAATATCAATCGTTTTACAACGGGAACTGAATAAAATTCATTATTATCAAATGTGAATAATTGTTTATTATTTCTCAAGTATTTTTCGCAACGGATGTTATAACAAGAACCATATTCAATGTTAAAATTATGTCCACAACATCCGCAGATTTCGTAAGAAATAATATTTTTATCACGTGAAAATGATTTTAGTTTATCATATTCTGTTTGGTTAACGATAATATATGATTCTAATTCGTAAATATTCATCTTAAAATATAATTCAAATTATAAAATTTAATATTCAATTTTTTCTTATGAATAAATCTTTGGCGCAAGGATTTGATAACATACTAAAGAAAACATATGGAGTAGTAAAAATGATTGCAAATATAATATTTATAATTAATTCATCTCCACTTCGTGAGCAAGTTTTTGCGATTATGATAGCATAGTAGAAAAGTATAAGTTCCATTATTAGAAATAATAATGCTCCGTAAAACAATATATAAGGTGATATATTACTTTTTTTTATTTGACTATATTCATTATTATATGATTCGAGTGTAATTCTTTTCTTTAAATTTTCATACGAGTTTGTAATCATTAGACACGATAAAAACATTTTTACTTTATATAAATAAAAAAAATCATAAAAATATAAAGACATAAAATAAATTATATAATTATGGAAATAAATGAATTATTAAAAAAGAAAAGTTATGAAGAATTAAAAGAAATTGCGAAGGAGATTGAAATTCCCGAAAATCAATATACAAATCGAAATCAATTATTAAGTTTAATATCTAAATGTTTCAAAGAATATGAACAATATAAAACAAATATGATTGATAAATATGTAAAAATAAAAAGATTAGGTGATAAAGGAAAAGAAGGAATAACATATCTTGTGAAAGATGTGGCAAATGGTCAAGAATATGCAATGAAAACATTTAATAAACGTAAATCGACAGAGAATATAAAAAAAGAGGCAGAATTACAAAGAAAAGTATCTGAAAAAGGAATATGTCCTGTAGTTATAGATGTAGATTTAGTATCTAATTGTATAATAATGGAAAAGATGGATGATCATTTATTTGATGTAATGAAAAAACAATGTGGTAATTTAACGGATGAACAGCAAAAACAAATATTGGATATTTTTATAAAATTGGATGAAGCGTCTGTATTTCATGGAGATTCAAATATTTTAAATTATATGTTAAAAAATAATAAAATTTATATAATTGATTTTGGAATGTCTAAATTAATTGACGATAAATTCAAGAAAAAATTAAAAGAAGATAAACCAAATTTTACATTAATGAATTTAGGTTTTATATTAAAACTAAAAGAACTAAAATGTCCAACAACTGCTTATAGATATTTAATAAAATATGTATCTGAAGAAAATAAAATTAAATATGGATTAAAATAAAACAGGTTCAGTTGGTAATTCAGTTGGTAATTCAATTGGTAATTCAGTTGGTAATTCAATTGGTAATTCAGTTGGTAATTCAGTTGGTAATTCAGATGGTAATTCTGTTAGCGTTGGTAATTCGATTGGTGATATTTTAATTTCTGTTTTATTTTTGTTAAACAGAAATCCTGTATCTTTATCAATACAAAAAGAATTTTTATTATCACCAATGCATAAATTACCTTTATCATCTCCTTTCACTGACCAATGGATAATTTCACCTTTGTTTGAATATGTATTTATTATAAGGTTTTCTGTTTCAGTTTTCTTTTTCAAAATATTCACCTGTTCATTAATTAAATTTTTTATTTCATTAATGTTTAAATTTTGTTTATCAATTTGTGTTTGAATATCATCTTTTAATTTATTTAAATCTCGTAAAACAATTTCATCTGTATTTTGTTTAATTTTCTGGTCAATAAGTATTTCCATAGTTTCTTTCAATGATGGAATAATTTTAGTTTTAATTTCCTCGTTTTCAGAATTAAATAATTTGTTAAATTCAGTAATTTGGTTTTTCATTTTTTCTTCTAAAGATTCTTGGGATTTTACAATTTTATCTTGTAGATTTTCACTGAGTTCAGTAATTTGTTTTTGTAATTCAGTTTTAGTAGAATTTTGAGAATCAGTTATTGATTTTTGTAAAGATACTAATAAAACATTGACTTTATCGATTTGAGTTTGTATTTCTGTATTGGAATTAGTATTTAATACTTTCAAATCAGCGATTGAATTTTCTAAAATTTGTTGAACATTTGGTATAGTTATGTTTTTAACATAATTTATATCAACGTTAGAAAATTCTGATAATTTAGTAATTTGATTTTGTAATTCTGAAATATTATTTGACAGTTTTATTTTTAACATATAATTTTCGGTTAACCATGGAATTGAAAAGAGAGGTTGATTATTCATAAAATTATATGAAAATAATAATAGACTAAATATCAATAATGTTATACCAGTACTAATACCTATAACCATGCCTATATTTATCCACATATTTGCATTTGACGACATTTATATATAAAAAAGAAAAAGAAAAAGAAAAAAAGAAATGGAAAAAGAATTTTACGAAGCTGGTAAAAATTATAATTATGAAATAATTGAAGATAAATATAAAAATTTTATATTCTTACGCGGTATATTTGAAAAATTTGGAAAAATATCAAAACGTAATTTAATAAATTCAAAGTTATATTGCACAATTGAAATATTTAACGATGAAGAAAATAATTTGTTAGAATATTTGAATTTTTTTCATTTGGATGTATCACTAAAAAATATTAATTACATATTTAAAGAAATAAATGAACAAGAGGCGATTGATTTCTTAACAAAATTGTATAAACATTCTGATGCTCGTTATCGAGATGGTAAATTTTATCAATTATATCTTGAATGGTTATCATTTACATCATTTATTATTCCGCGTGTTGAAATTAAAATAAAAAATAAGAAAGCGATAAAAGATAAAAATTTATGGATCATTAAAGAATATAAAAAAATTAATACAATGTCAGTTATTTATGATACGGGTTTGATAATAAAACCAGATTTTGGATATCGTATAAAAATTATTCCAAATAATGATGTGATATTGAAAGGATATATGATAATGATGTATGATGAAAATGAAGATGAAAAAACTTTTAAAATCGTGTTAATAAAAACAACAAAAGAAGTAAATAAAATCGAATTACCATTTTGTTGTTGTAAAATGATAATTGAAAAAGATTTGTATTTTGAAATAAGTTAAGAAAATGTTATAATTGTTTCATATGTTTCTATTCCCGCGATGACTGTACCTTTCGGTTGATAAACATTACTATCTTTTTTTTCTGTGTGTAATAAAGTTACAATAAGTGGTAAATCATTACAATTATATGTACTTGCTTGTTTGGAAACATCAGTTCTAAAAATAGGAGCCGTTAACGGTCCTTCAGCAACTGCTATATATCCGTGAACTTCGGTATTCATTTTTTCAGATAAAGTTCGTGTTTGAAGAGAAACCCACTTGATTGTTCTCAATTCTTCGGCGGTACCAATACTGTTTGAGTCTATATTTGTAATAGCAATTAGATATCGAGATTCTTTATCTAAAAGGCCGTAAATTTTAACGGCATATAAACTAAAATTACCTTGATTACGTATTTTTCTTAAAGTTGGATTATTAAAATATTTTGTAAAAAGTTTATAGACGTATTCTTTTTCTGGTTCATAACCACCATCTAACATTTGTCCATATTGTTCCATTTTATAAAATTATCTATTCTTTTTAAATCTTTTTTTAATATAAAAAATGAAAAGAAAAAGTTCAAAATCTTCATCTCGAAGTTCAAAATCACTCAAATCAAAATCTTCATCTCGTTCAAAATCTTCATCTCGAAGTTCAAAACGGTCATTATTAATATCAACAGATGATTTAGAAGGTATATTTGCTGAATTAGAAGACAGAGATGATGAAATATGTGGATTTTTACAAAAAGATAAATTTAGTAATTATTTGAAACTGGATGAGCAAGAAAATGTTAGTACTGATTTTACAAGAAAAAGTTGTAAAACTAGAAGACATAAAAAAATGATATATCATACACATCCATTTGCATCGAAATCTTATCCGTCAATTGAAGATATTTTTAAGATAATAAAAATGAAAAACAAAATTATAAAAGTATCTATAATTTTTACAAGATGGGGAATTTGGCAATTAAATTGTAATAAAAAAATTACTAAGATACCTGAAGAAATAATAAATGTTGTAGATGAACAACTAACAAACATATATCATAATCAAAACAAAGGTAGAGGTGAATTACGAAGTAAGTCGTTATTACAAAAATCGATAAATAATATAAATGAAATATTATCAGAATACGATTTTAAAATGCATTTTTCGGAATGGGATTTTGAAAATGATTATGTTTTACAATCGCCGTCAATTTAAATTTTTTATTTATCATATAATCGATATGCATCATCATAACTCATTTCTGGTTTCTTTAGTCTAATGTTAACATAATTGTGAAAATCAACAAAAAATTTAAATAATTTATCTCTTCCAGAACAAATGTGTTCAAGATAATCTTTATGACTTTCTATATAGGCAGTAGCATGTTCTTTACAAGTTTCACATGGAATCATTACCGGAATTCCGATAATAAAATTTTTCATTCTTTCGATACATAGGGGATTTGCGAGAGAAGGATAATTTAACGCACCATTATGCAAAGTGAACCAGAAATGAGGTCCCCAAACTTCAGGGGAACGATTTGAAAGCTTATCTTGTTTAAAATTTTCTCTATATTTTTTGTTGTCTTCATTTTGGTGAGATTCCGGTACATATATATGCGCAGAATGTACTGGAGCAATTGTTACGTAAGCCGATTTTACGCTGGGATAAGGTTGAGAACGAGAATCCATTTTTATATTTAAATAGAATTTTTTTAAACCTTTTTTTATAAAAAAATTAGAAAAGATATTTATAAAAATATTGGATTTTGAATAAATGACAAGTTTAGAAACAATTTTTAATAAATGCGAAAAATATAATATTTTTCCTAATCTGGACGAAACGTTTTGTTACACACCTAAACGTATTACGAAATATGATAGTAAATATATTGGTTCTATATATAGTATAACTGATATTAATGAAATAGCAGAATGTATTTCTGAAGAAGGAAGTTGTATGTTAACATATGTTATTGAAAGTAAGCAAGGAAAAGAAGTAAAAATTACAAATATTTTTATTTCTTTATTGATTGAATTTGGTTTCGACCCATATGTAGGCGATGATAATACAAATACTGTAAGTATAATTATAACAGATAAAGATGTTTTAGGTGACGACGACGATTTTGGAGATGACGATGTTAGAGAAGATGACGATGGAGATGACGATGTTAGAGATGATGACGAAGATGATGAAGTTGGAGATGATGTTAGAGAAGATGTTGATGATAGAAAAGATGATGATGTTGGAGATAATGTCAGAGATGACGATGTTAGAGAAGATGGAGATAATGTCAGAGATGACGATGTTAGAGAAGATGGAGATAATGTCAGAGATGACGATGTTAGAGATGACGATGTTAGAGATGACGATGTTAGAGAAGATGATGTTAGAGAAGGAGATGATGTCGGAGATGATGCTGGAAATGATGTCGTAGAAGATGCTGGAGATGATGTTGAAGATGATGCTGGAGATGATGTCGGAGATGATGTCGGAGAAGATGAAAATGTTGATGATACATTTGAGAAATTAAAATATATTACAACACTTACAAAAGTTCAATTATTAAATTTGTTGTTAGAAAATAAAATTTATGAATATCAAAACAAAAACATCCGTAAACTTACTAAATCTGACTTGCAAGATTGTGCGAAAGAATCAATTAAATTGATAAAAACATAACATGTCCATAAAAAAATTGATTTTGATTTTTAGATTCTAATAAAAAAAGTAAGCAAGTAATATGGATAAACTTATAACTGTTATCGAAGAGAATATTCAGAAAACTGTTCAAGATTATATGTTGCTGATATCAAGCAAATATAATATTGATATTAACGAGTTGGAAAATTTATGGACTACTCGTCAGATAAATGTACAAACAAATATTTCACCGAAAACTTCATCACCGTCTTCACCGAAGAAACCAACGTCGGTAAACAAATGCATTTATAAATTTACTAAAGGTAAACAACAAGGTGAAGTTTGTAATGGTGGTATAAAAGGCGATTCGCAATATTGTTCTAAACATATAAAATTTGAAGAATCTGGACAAAAAGATAAAAAACCAACCCTTCCAGTTACTGAAAAGAAATCAGTAGACCGTTTAGTAAGATTAAATAAAGATATTAATAAATGGTGGCATGTCGAATCTAAACTTGTATTCAAATCTGATAAAGAAAAAATAGTTGTAGGTGTTTATAAAGATGATACGTATCGAGATTTATGCAATGATGATGTAGAAGAATGTAATAAATATGGATTCAGATATGAAATTTCACAACCAAAAAAACTAATTAAAGTTGAAAAGCCAGCGAAACCAGCAAAAAGCGTCGCACAAGAAATTAATATGAGTGCAAAAAATATAGAAGATGTGATAAGTGATATGTTAGAAGATGCACATATTGATAGTAGCGATAACGAAGATGTCGATGAAGAGTTCGAGGAAGATCTTGAAGAAGAAGATTAAATAATTTTAAATTTTTTATAACCATATAGGTTATAAAATTTTTTCTATCTAAAAAAAAGTTTTATTATTTGTAAAAAAAAATGATAAGTGATAAAGATATTCTTGTTAATTTGAAAGCGCTTCAAGAAAAAGTCGATGATATATCTATAAAAGCAAAAGAAAATATACCATTGACAACATCAGAAGCAGAAACTAAAACTATTTTACCTTCAATACCTTTAAATTATTTAATGAATTTTTTGTATGTTTTTATTCCAATATCAATTTTCGGATTGCTTTATTATTTCAAACCAATTTTTGTAATGACTGAAACAAAAATCGACGCATTTTTGACTAAAACAGAAATATCATATTTACTAATTAGCGCATACACATTTGTTATAAGTTTTGTTATAATCCTTATAATTTTTATTATGAAATTTAAAGGATAAAATTTTTGTACACCCAATATAAAACAACCATTAATATAGTTTTCAATAATAATATAATATATATTGCTCTGTTTTCATCATTAAATATAATTACATTTCTTAAAATTGTATCAAATATGGGTAAAGAAATAATCATAAATAACCCTCCTACTACTGCAACATCAATAAAATCTTGTAATTTACATTTCGATTTTACATTTTTTGCTTTTTCTTTAAATAACATATTTACAATTTTTAGTTCATTATCTGAAACGGGATTTTCATCTGATTGTAATTCAATAATAATATCATAATTTTTGATATTCGTAATATTCATTTTTTACAAAATATATTGTTTTTTTTAAACTATTTTAAGAAATTAAACATTTTATAAAAAATGACTTTATCGATAATAAAATTAGAAAAACTATTAGCATCCAAAGGTTTTGTTGCTAAAACATTTTACACTCTTGATGGATACTGTATATATATTGAAGTATTCTCTGTAAAAAACGCAGACTCATTTATGTTATATATATCGAGTCGATATGAATTAATTGTAAAAGATAGACGTAATATTTATGATATGCAATTTATGGAAGTATCAAATGAAGATGGTGTTGCTGCTAATTATGCAGCTGAACCTGACAAAGTTGAAGTAGAAGATTTTTACAATGATTTGAAAGTCGACTTGGGCGTTGAGAAAACTGACGATATGGAGAAAAAATTAAAAGAAGATTATGACCGTGAATTGACAATGAAAGATTTAAGTAAAGAAGACCGAGATAATATCAAGGATATTTTTAAACAACTCAGTCGTTTTATGTATTGTGTAAAAAATATGAAATATAAATTATCTATTTTCTATAAAAATTATTTATGTTCTATAACAAAAGATGATGAATTAGATTGTTTCATTGTTAAACATTTAGATGCAAAGAAAACGCGTAAATTATATATTTATTTAGATTTGAAAACGTTATATACGAAAATAGATGATGATATTTCTGTAGATATGAAAACAATTAAAGATGGTGTTTATCGTTTGTTAAATCAGAATCAAATGAAACATTCGAAAGTTTTAAATGAAATGTTGGAACAGCGAGTAGCGATATTACAATATTCGGATTTAATTCAATCTAAAAAAAATTCTTATACAGAATCGATACAAAAATTCGAGGAATTATTATATAATCTGAATGAAAACGAAAAAGAAATGAATAATAAAATAAATAGTATTAGAAAAAGAACGAGCGAATATGGAATGAAAGGCTTGCATGATGATATTGAACGTTCTCATCTTGTTTCTCAATACGAAGAGGATTTACATAAAATATTCAAAATTAAAAAAGAAATAATGGATGTTCTTTTACCGACGCGAGAAAAATATGATAATGTAACACTGGTGATGGATAAAATATTATTTAATAATTCAGTAATGATTCACGAAATTAGTAAAAATTTTGAAAAACTTGCGGAAATAATTTAAAACGCGATTTTATAACTTTTATTTTAGTTATAAAATTTTACTTTCTACTTTTTTATTTTCATCTGTATATTTTATATCAAATAACAACAATATTATTTGTGTATTTGACAGTTTATAAAAAAAATTTTATAAAATTTAATGACTTATATATTGTAAATTATTTTGGATAGCATATGATATTCCTAACTTTACGGCTTCATTATATTCATATTCTGAAAAATAAGCATTTCTTATAGGCGGACGAATTACAGCAGGTTTTTCATCATATTCAGAAAATCGTTCTTTTGGTTGTAAACTTGCATTAGTAGCATATATCGGTGTGCGATTCATTTTATATAAGAATTATATAAATTTTTAAATTAAAATTTAGTTTACTATAAATTCTTTGACAAAATAATTTTGATGAGTTGGTTGCATTGTATAGTCACCTTGTGGTAACATTTCAGAATATAATTTATCTTTTATAATATCATATTTTTCTTTATAAGAAAGCGTGTGATATAAAATATTTTCTCTATTTGTTAACATATCATAATCTTCGAATTCATCCATACCATATCTTGTAATATTTTCATTAAACATTTCTATGAATTTATCGACTGCGCATTTATATGCTTGTTCTTCATTTGAAAAGACATCAATAATATCTCCGAAACTTTTGGATTTTTTGTAATCATCATAGTGTTCAAAGAAATAAACAACAAATACGTTCATAATTATGTTTTTATTTAAAAAAATTAAATAAAAATTCAATTAATTTAGAAAATAAAACTTTTTAGAAAATATAATTTTAAAAATTTTTATTTTTTTAAAACTTTTTCGATAAAAAACATTTTTCCGGAAAAACTTTTCCTGTAGAACGAAAAAAATAGGATTTACATACAAAAACGTCGACACACACATCAAAAAATGTGTGTGTCGGGGGTAAAAAATGTTTTTTTAGACTGATTTCAGTTTAAAAAAACGGTTAAGACTGTGTTTTATATTTAAACTGATATGTTTAAACTGAAATCAGTCTGAAAATATCATCAAATCAATAGAATTGATTTGATGATTTTTGTTGATTTTTGATACCATTATAAAAAAATCAAAGTAGTATTTCAGTTTAGTATTGAAAAGTATCAAATAGTCATTAAATATTATTACAATAAAATTTTTGTTTATATAATAATTATTATTTAAACAAAAATTTAAAGAAAATATATTAATATATAAATGATTTGCGAATATTGTAATAATATATTTAAAACTGAAAAATCTTTATATAATCACAAAAGAAAATCAAAATATTGTTTAGAAAAACAAAATAAATGTATTTCTTGTTATGGTTGTGAAAAATCATTTATAAATGATAATGATTATAAAATTCATATATTAAATTGTGTTAAGTTTTTACATAAAAAAATTGAAGAACTTGAACAAGGAAATTGTCAAAATAATAAAATTCTTGAAGAAAAAATTAAAGAACTTGAAGAAGAAAACCGTGATATTATATATTATCAAAACCAAGTTGAAAATCTAAAACATATTGAAAAAAATTTAAAAGAACAAATAAAAGATTTACAAGAACAAAATAAACATTTACAAGATAAATTAATTTCAAAACCTACAATTAATAATACAACGATTAATAATAGGATTGTAAACATATCGGTAATAAATTTAAATGACGATAAAATAAAAAATACTATTGAAAATAATTATGACATTAATGTTGTATCAGAAGGACAAAAAGGCATTGCAAATTTTGCTAAAAAATATTTATTAACTGATGAAAATGGTATTTTGAATTATGTATGTACTGACAGAAGTCGTAAAATATTCAAATATAAAAATAGTTCAGGAATAATCGAAAAAGACGTTAATGCAGAAAAACTAACAAATAAAATAATTGAAAATGGATTAATTAATAAAACGTCAGATATTGTAGACCAATATTGGACGAATGAAGATGATTCTATAAATAGCGATAAAGTTGAATCTATAACACTAAAACGGATGGAAATCAATAATATTAAATTTAATAATTCTGTTTTTAAACTCGCTAATATAACAAGTATATAAAAAATTTTTAAATTTTAAATTTTTTCTTTAAATAAAAATGATAATCATTCTAATGTTAATTTTATTCTTAATAATTTTTTTAGTTTTAAAATACAGATTATATTTGTTAGATTGTAAACTTAAATATAAAATAGAAAAACATGATATTAATATTTTAGAAAAAACAGATAAAATAATATGGTCTTATTGGAATGATGCTAATTTACCATTATTAGTTAAATTAGCATTACATACTTGGTATAAATGGAATCCTGATTATTTAATATGTTTTATAATAGGAGATGAAGTATCTCAATATGTTGATACGAAATTATTTCCTAATAATTTTAATATATCTTCACATGCACATAAAGCTGATATAATACGTTTAGCATTATTGGAAAAATATGGAGGTATTTGGTTAGATTCTACTATATTTCTAAATAAACCTTTATCTGATACATGGGATCCAAAAAATTACGATATTGGAGGATATTATGCCGATTTTTTTACAACTAATTTTGATAAACCCGTATTTGAAAATTGGTTTATATCTGCTCCAAAAAACAGTATATTAATCAAAAAATGGAAAGATGAATTTTATAAAGCAATTGATTTCTCTTCTAAAACCGAATATATAAATGAAATTGAAAAAACAATAGATTTACAAAATATCGACGACAAAGAATATTTAATGATGCATTGTTGTTTTTTAAAAATAATTAACGAACATAATTACAATATGAAATTGTGTTGTAAGGCAACTGATGGTCCGTTTTTTTATTTTAAAGAAAATAATTTTATATTTTATGATAAATATAATTTATTTTTACGTTCACTATGGTTTATTAATCCTAATAAAATTGAAAATATTGATATAATTAAAATCACTGGTAAATACAGAGGAGAGATTAATCTTATACTCCCATTTTATTCTACTGAAAGTATTTTATATAAACTTATATAATTCCGTAATTTTATTTGTAAAAAAACACAAATAAAATCAAAACTTAAATTCAAATGAATTTTATTTACTTTTTACTTTTCTTCTTTTTCATATCATAAACACTATCCATCGTAACTAACCATTTTTCATATTCCCTTTCAAATTCATTGATATCATTCAACCACATCATTTTTTCCGTTGTAGTTTTAATATCTTTTAATCTCTTCAAATGCGAATCAATATCATTTCTTAATTTCTTAATCTGATTCGATGTCAATACTTTCACAGGCATTCTCAATAAATATCCATAACCGCCTCCATTTTCATCATCTTCATTTCCTCCTTCTTTATCATATTTTCTCTTTTCCAATTCCCGTACCAACACTTCCTCATCAATATTCATTATATTTAACTTTTTATCAACAACCTCTTGAATAAATCGTTCTTTATTTCCCAAATGTCGCAATTCTTTTTCCAATTGATTAATCAAATATGCTTTACGCTTCTTGTAGAAATCATATCTCATAATACAAAACTCATTAATAATTTCATCTATCGAATATTTACGTAATTGGTCTTTCTCATTAAACAAAACCATATTCGTAATATTCAAATAGGTAAACATTTTCATATTCGTTAAATTACAAGACATTCCATCTTCGCATTCTGTAATTGTAAAATCTACTTTATACGGTGTCGAATTATTATGCAATGCCTTGATTTTCTTTTCAACCAACAAATCCTCGCAATATTCTTTGAAATTATCAGTCCACATCCCAATCGGTAATTCTGTTATACTAACTTTCCTATTCGCTCTAACAGTTTCTTTTGTCAAAATTCCATATGTAATATACTTATTATCTTTCTCTTCAATCACTCCTTTAAACCCTCTATACCAAGGCATAATCGACGGAAGCAATGAAAGAGTGCTACCATCATTATCTGGATCTTCAATAAATACATCACCTTCATTCTCTAACCATATCTTAACACAGTTGATAATATCTTTTGGATTATAACATGGAATGTTACTAGACCAACCGGTTCCGATTGCACTACAACCGTTAATCAATATAGTCGGTAAAATAGGAACATAAAATTTCGGTTCTAAAACATCACCATCATCAACAACATAATCTAATAATACATCATCTTCTTCACGAAATAAAAGAGGTGTCAATAATTCCATTTTTGTAAATATATATCTTGGAGAAGCCGCATCATTGCCTGAATTATTACGAGAACCGAATTGTCCGTCTCGATACAACAAAGGAATGTTATTACTACCCGGAAACTCATGTGCCATCTTTGTTATCGTCTGATATAAATTTTGTTCACCGTGATGATAATTTGTATGTTCTGCAACATATCCACCAAGTTGTGCGACTTTTAGAGATGGTTTATTATATGTCAAATTTCTTTTCTTGACACTGTAAATGACTTTCCGTTGCGATTCCTTTAAACCATCAAATAGACTTGGAATACTTCGTTTGCAATCATCATGAGAAAATTTAATAACTTCATTATTTAAAAATGATGACATTGGCATTTTAATCAATTTCCCACCGTCATCAAGTGAAAACTCCGGATTTGGATCATACAATTCAAGCCATTTCTTTCTATCATCGGCATAATTCTTATGAAATACTTTATTAATACTTGTTTCCGTATTTTCGTCTTTTATATATTCAACCATTTTTTCTCCAAACGTATCTGGAACATCTTCAGTCTTAGTTGTTCCCAATCCCTTATAATACTTACTTTTAACTGCTTTTGTTTGATTCTTAACATAATCTTTGAAACGATTTTCATCATAAAATAATATATCTCCACCCTTATTGAATACTCTGACAATAGGTGTTTGCATACTTACTAAAAATGGCTCTTCTCGTTTTAATAGAGAAGGAAATAAGAAATGGAAAAAATTCATTATTAATCCAGAGATGTGAATACCATCACTGTCCGCATCAGTCAAAAGTATAACCCTGCCGTATGCCAAAGTTTTATAATTTTTATCATCTGTGTAATCTGTTTCAAATTGTAATCCTAATGCTTGAATTAAATTGGTAATGACTTTGTTTTTAGAAATAACAGGTAAATTTGCATTACGGCAATTCAACACTTTACCTGTCAAACTTAATACCCCGAAATAATCACGACCGTTATACCCATACACACCTTTTTCTATACCGGCAATTGCATATGTCTTTGCTGATAACCCCTCGCATAGTATAAGACTACATAAATGCGAATTCTTTGTTCCGGATAAATTTGCGTTATCTAATCCTTCGATTTTCACATATCCTTTCTTTTTCTTTTCTGATTTCTTAAGCGCAACCATTTCTTTTGATTTAATAATATCTTGTAAATCGCTAATTACTGACCATTTCCAGATTTTATTAATATCTGCTGATTTAACTTCTGCGACAACTTTTGGACTTTCTAATTTGTTTTTTGACTGACTCTCAAAACTTGGATTACTCACCGTGCAAACAATAAATATTCTAAATACTTGCTTAACATCTTTAATTGATAATGCCGGTTTATCCTTTTTACCGTTCAACTTGTTCATTATTGGTCTAAATAGTTCTTCTGACCAAGCATCTAAATGTGTTCCACCTAACTTTGTAAAAATACCATTAACAAAAGTAATTGCTTCAAATTCATTAGAAGTGCTTAAAACGACTTCAGAATTACCATGCTTAATATAAATACTTTCATCAGTAGGTGAATCAAATAATTTAGAATAAGAAAGTAAATTATTGACGGGAATCAATTCATCATTAAAATAAACTTTCACTTTTGTCAAAATCGCAGTGTCGATAATATATTTCATATACTGACTCAAAATATCATCCGTATATCCTTTCAATCCAAATCGCGGGAAATCGGGAAAATATGTGACTTGAGTAAAAGCTTTTGTAGATTTTGCTTTACCAATAATTGGTTCAGCAACTGTGCGCATATTATTTGTCCAAGTTTGCTCGAATGTCAATTTATTATCTGGGTCTAATGATTTAACGGTAAAACTGGTAGAAAAAATATTACAAGCTGAACTACCGACACCATTTAATCCTGAAACCTGACGTTCTTTGTCATCATCGAAATTACTACCAGCAAGTAAATGTCCGAAAATCAATGTATGATTATACATTTTTTCTTCTTTGTTCATCGCGATAGGAATAAAATCACCATCATTAACAACTGATGTCTCACCAGTTTCTTTATTTATATAAACCTTAATGTAAGAACAAGGAATTTTTGCTTCAACTGAACGTTGATAATTATCAATAGCGTTACTCAAAATCTCGATGAAAATACGAAGTATGGCGGGAGAAGTGGTAATTTCCTTGTTCTTAATCTCGTAAGCGTCTTCGTCGTTTTTGGTAGCTACATATTCGGTTGATTTCCGGAGATCCGCACTCCCAATATACATCTGGGGACGTAATAATACGTGGGATATCTGGTCTTTCTTAACATAATTCTTTGCTGACATTCTTATTTTAAAATATATTTCTATGTTTTAAAATTCAATTTTATTTTCTGGATTTTAATTTTCTTTTGGAACGTCTTTTAGATTTATATTTAGGAGAAATTACATATTTTCCTTTATATTTTTTTGATGTTCTTTTTAATAATCCTTGTGCTTTACAACTCGCTTTTTGCGAAAACCCCATTTTACGAGGAGATGTCGATAAACAATATTTTCTGGACATTGATGGCATTTTTATATTTAAAGGATTTTTATTTAAAATTTTTAATCAACTTCGTATGTTTATATAAATATATTCATTTCTGGAATACGATCTATAATAGCCAATAATTCTTTGAATCTTTTAAAATCTGATATCCCTTTTTCACCTGTATGTGTTCCATTTTTATATCTTTCATATAATGAAGGGTCAAATAATTTATATCTAGTACCAGAAAACCATGTCAGATTTCCCACTTTATCTGCAAGAATACTTAAACTATTTTTCATGCCATCAAGATTGTCAAAATTAAATATTTTGAAATATATACCTTTATCCATATATCTTAAAACTTTAATAATGTATTCAAATAAACGAATTTCAGGTAACGTATATCCTGGTTGTTTAGGTTGATTCCATATTTTAGAAATAACATCATAAAAATTATCATCAGTTAAAGATAATTTTTTAATACTAATATTTCGTTCTGGTATAATAAATGAAGGAAAAGCATCTTCAATTTTTTTTTCTACTTCTCCAATATGTTCTTCGTTTATTTTAATTTTTGAATCACAACCACAGTCATTTGGTTTAAAATAAATTATATATTTATATGGCTTTGGATCTGTTGGGTGAATATATGTATAACTTATTTTTAAAATATTATATTTTTTATCATAAAACCACTTTACATCATTGTAATGATGTGGTGGCGATTGAACATTTACATATTTATTCATATCACCAGTATTATTTTCATATAAACAAATAATTCTATAATCACTTGTTATATATAACCCGCAAAAAGGAGATGGAAGTTTTTTAGATGACAATTCCAATGTGCTTTCATTGGCAATACCGCAATCAGAAATTGTTTTAGACCAGTCAGATAATATAATGCTTCCAAGTTTCAAAACATATTTAAATTCGGTTTCATCTATAGGACTTCTTTCTCTACATTCAGATATAATTGACTCAATCGTATTGTCGGTATCAATTTTTAATTCATATCTTTTACCATCAAAATCCCGAATGATAATACTTATTGGTTCACCACCATCTAATATACTCTTTCGATTTCTCTTTGATCTCTTTTGAATTCTATTTGATTTTTTTCTTTGATTCTTTCTACTGACCATTTTATTTTACATAATAAAATAAAATTTTTAATTTTTAATCAACATCTTCCATAGAATCATCTATTTCCTCTACCCCTGATGCAATTTCCTCTACACCTGAAGAAACAACATCATTTTCATTGTCATCATCGATATCAAGTCCGAGTTTAATTAATCTGTTAATACGGTCAGCGAATTTGACAGGTTCATCGAGAGAAAATCCAGAAGTCAAAAGAGATGTATCATACAATAACCATATAAGGTCCTTCGCAGATTTGTCTGTATTAGACTTTTCACGAAGTGCTTTAATAATAGAATGTGATGGATTAATTTCCATCGTTTTTTTATTATTTGATGTACCTAATGTTCCTTTATCTGAACGAAGAGCTTGTGCCTTCATAATTCTTTCCATATTTGCAGACCAACTATATTCTCCAGTAACTAAACAACAAGGTGATGACGCAAGTCTATTAGAAGTAACAACTTTATCTACTTTGTCACCAAGAACTTCCTTTATAAGCTTGCAAAGTTCCTCAACCGCTGCCTTTTCCTCCTCGAATTTTTTCTTTTCATCATCAGATTCATTCAATTGCAAACCTTCCTTGGTTACAGATACAAGTTTCTTACCTTCATAATCCTTCAATTGCTGGACAGCATATTCATCAATAGGATCAACCATAAAAAGAACTTCAAGACCTTTAGAATTGAGTCTTTCAAGGAATGGAGATTTTTCAAGAGCCTTCATCGATTCACCCGTAATATAATAAATATCTTCTTGTCCTTCTTTCATTCGACTAATATAATCATCAAGTGATGTCATATCTTCACCTGACTTTGTAGATTGATATCGAAGGAGTTTAGCAAGTTTGGGTCGATTGGTGCTATCCTCATGAATTCCAAGTTTCAAATTCTTGGAGAATTGCTCATAGAATTGCTTATATTTATCAGTATCTTCAGCAAGATCAGATAACATACCAATACATCTTTTTGTTAGATTTTTCTTAATAACTTTAAGAATTTTGTTTTGCTGAAGGGTTTCTCTTGAAATATTTAAAGGAAGATCTTCAGAATCAACTACACCTCTAACGAATGATAGATATTCCGGCATAAGGTCTTGACAATCATCCATAATAAAAACTCTACGGACATATAACTTAATACTGTTTTTCTTGGATTTACCTTCAAACATATCAAATGGAGCTCTTTTAGGAATAAAAAGAACAGACTTGAACTCGAGCTGACCCTCAACTGAAAAATGTTCAACATGATTATAATCATCCCAGTCGTTAGTAAGAGCCTTGTAGAATGATGAATATTCTTCATGTGTAACATCTTCCTTTTTTCTCATCCAAATAGGTTTTTGTTTGTTTAAAAGCTCAAATTCATGATAGACAGTTTTAACTTTCTTTTTCTTCTTCTCTTCAGTTACGTCTTCAACTTTGGGTGTATCTTCATTTACATTTTCTTCTTCTTCATTATCAGAAACTTCCTCTTCTTTAGTTTTCTCGACCCATAAAGAAATTGGAAATCCGATAAATTCAGAATGTTTCTTAACAAGATCCTTAATCGCGCGCTCCTCAAGAAACTCCTTCATATCATCCTTCAAATGAAGGACAATTGCAGTTCCACGAGTTAGTTTTGCATTTGTTGTATCAAGTTTGACAGTGAATGAACCACCAGCGGATGATTCCCAAATATATTGTTCATCGTCGTTATGTTTTGAATAGACAGTAACTTTTTCAGCGACTAAATAAGAAGAATAAAAACCGACACCAAATTGACCGATCATGGAAATATCAGCACCGGCTGATAAAGCCTCCATAAAAGATTTAGTTCCTGACTTGGCGATAGTTCCAAGATTGTTAATCAAATCAGCCTTGGTCATACCAATACCACTATCACGAATGGTCAATGTATTAGTCTCCTTATTGGGGATAATTTCGATTCTTAAGTTTTTATCAGAATCAAGTTGTGTTGTGTCAGTTAATGCGCTGTATCTAATTTTATCAAGTGCATCAGATGCATTGGAAATCAATTCACGAAGGAAGATTTCCTTGTTGGAATAAAATGTGTTGATGATTAAAGACATCAATTGGCTGATATCAGCCGAGAATGCGAACGTATCTTCATAATTTTCCATTTTATTTAAAAATCGCATGTTTTTAAATATTTTATAATGAATTTTTTATATTCCAAGAAAAAATTTATTCAAAAGTAAATAAATAAAGCGTATTATTAACATCGGCTAAAATATCATCTCTAATATTTAATAGGTCAGTATTATCCGATTTATTGTTTAAATATTTAGGAAGGTCATCAGATAACCATTCGCGGAAAGCTTTAAGAGATTTAACAATAGAAGCATCCGTTTCATTTTCAAACGAATTTTTATTATTAGATGGTAAAACGATACGTTTTCCTTCGGCGCCTTGCATAACTTCAATAAATCGGTCCATTTTATCAGATAAAGAACTCACAAATTTATCACTTGCAGAATGTCGTGCAAAACTTTTTGTGGACCAATGATAGAATTTCATTTGATCTCTCATAATTGTAAAATATATTGCTATTTGTCCAATATTACTCATTTTATATTATAAAAACATTTTTTTATAATAAATTTTTTATCTTATTTTTTCTTAATTATTTTTAATAACAATTATTAATTTATTTCATTTTCCATATCAGTTTTTAGTATTTCTGTAATAAACATAATTTTCTTAATATTATGTTCAAAATATCGAACAGTATTGCAATGATTCCACCAATATACTAAATCATCACCAACATACCATAAAGAACCGTTATGTTAGTACTAGTAAACATAGTAAAACGTACTACGTTTACATAACTTTTAACCCATGTATAACTCCATGGGGTATAGAAAACACTATACTAATTGTTTTATTAGAATATTTCT
>Ga0214921_10001300_pt1 | contig 43131 bp, 23 predicted proteins | sample LL1505_MetaG_FD_177992 | JGI IMG/M metagenome (GOLD analysis project Ga0214921, IMG submission 177992) | Freshwater microbial communities from Lake Lanier, Atlanta, Georgia, United States - LL-1505 | ecosystem: Environmental > Aquatic > Freshwater > Lake | place: USA: Georgia | collected...
GTCTTCGTTGATTGATAGAGGATTGTATGTGGCATCCATGACATTGGCGCTGCCACCTGTTTGGCTAGGAATACGACGTTGGTGTATTTCGTTTTTAACCCGCTCAACAAACTGCATGGCAAGGTGGCTAGGCATGTTACCTACGTCAATGTAGAACACTCTGCGTTCTGGAGCACGTTGCACACGATAGATCAATATGGCGTCTTCCAACAGTTCTTTCTGCTTGAAAACCTTGAAAATCATCTCTAATATGCTTTGCCCAAACGGCCAATAGTAGTCCAGGCCTTCGCTTAAACTGAGGTGAACCACGTGTTTTGCATCTATGCAAGTTTCGTTTACTGATTTTTGAAAACGGCTTTGTCCACTGCTGTTTGGTGCATTGGGAGCTGTGTAGTTATAGGGTGCTGAATAACCACCACTGGGCGGTTGTGTGTTATAATCGTTTGTGGTTTTGGCAGCGATGCTCAAACTCTGGAAGTTGGGATTGATATCACGAATCACATACTGCTCAGGACGCTTGCCTTCGCTTTCGTTGACGATCACACGGGCTACCTTGGTCATGTCTACCCAGTACATTTCAAATGTTTCTGGGTCACGCACAAACACTTGATCTCCGTACTTGAGTACATTACGGAACATCTTGAACATGCGGTTGTCAAACTTGTTGAGCTTGGTCCACTGTTGCAGTTGCTTTTTGATAATTTCTACTTCGTGATCTGTGGGTTTGTCTTGATATTCAACTTCAAATGGTGTGTTGTTGCTTTCACAGTTCTGTGTGCTAAACTCAGAGATGATGTCCAAGCAAGCATTGATCTCACTATCGCCGTCCATGTTTTCATACTGGTTGTAGCGTTCCATCCTGTTGGGATGTCCAGTATACACTTCGGGCAGTCTGCTGGCATAGTTACGGAAAGCAAACTCAGTCTGTGCTTGACCTTCTGTTCCGTATCCTGTTCCGTAGTTTGGTCCACGAGGAATGTTGCCCGAAATGGGACTCATTTGGCCCGAAACGTTTGCTACCTTAAAATATTTTTTCCAACTCATAGTGTAGTATTTACCGCTAGTTTACAGTGGCGCGGTATATCTTGCCTTGCATATCCACGCTAGATTGCAGGAGACTGATCATTTGGTCAAATCGATTGACTTGTTCTGTCATCAATGATACCTGTTCGCCCATTTGGTCACTCATGCCGGTCATTTCCACAGGCACATTGCGGCCTCCGGGTAGCGGAATCACTGCTTCTGTACCGTGCATCATACTCAGATAACCCGACTTGGGTCCAGCACTGATACCGCCATAGGCAAAACTGCCCATGGCTTCTTCAAATCCTATAGTGGATTTGTTTGATCCTACCCCTTGATAGAAACTGCGGCCACTGGCATCCATGGGCAAGCCTGCCCAGATTGATGACAAGTTGCGCATGAATCGTTCTTTGTTTATGGCGCCGGCGGCATACTTGTTGTAACCACCGCGACTCACAATGAGTTCATCTGCCAACCTATCCTGTGTGGCTTGATCAAACTTGGTAGTGTTGATATCCATACCAGTTTTGTTGATAAGATCCATCAGAGTTGCCCGTGTTATTTGATATTTGCCCAGGGCTGAGCTTTCAAATCCACTGCCTCTTTGTGTCATCTTTGACTGTTGCTCAAGTATTTGAGCCAGCGTCATGTTGGTTAAGTCGCCTTTTTTGCCACCAACCATGACGTTGTAGTCGCCACCACTTTCAGCACGGCCAATCATGTTGCGAATAGCGCCAAGAGTTCCTGCGGCTTCAGGAGTTGGCGCACCGGCACCACCTACTCCGGTTGTTGGTGCTTGTTGAACTCCTGTTCCACGACCGCCTGCGCCCGACGGATTGTTACTTGGCGCACCCGGAATACCAGTGGCTGCGCCTCTACCGCCTCCACCGCCGGTGCCCGAGACACCTAGTATTTTTGCAATCTTTTCTGCACCTTCGGATATAACTTCAGTAAAGTATTTGACACTGCTAGCCATGGTAGGAAACAGCTTGTCAGAAACAATCTTATCCAAGGTCACAGCAAAATCCCTTAGACTTTTTTGCGCATCGATAACGTTTTGTGTTTCTTTATCTTTGTTATCAGTGGCGTCCTTTTGATCTTTGGTTGCTTTGTTTAAAGTATCTGAGTTAAGATCTTGCGCTTTATCCAGGCGGCGCATGCCTACTAACATAGGATCTAGCACAGTTCCTAGTTTACCAACTCTGCGTTCAAATTCATCTGCACCCAGAGCCTGGCGAGTTTCTCTTACACTCTGCTGGAACTTCTGCATAAACTCGGCAAAAGATATACGACCGTTTTCCAAGTCATCGGCTAGGCCGGCAGCGGCTCCTCCAGTGGCAGCCATGAGTTCTTGACTGCGTTGTGTGGTAGCACCACCAAAGATGTCTTTGAAGCCTTCGGCAATTTCTTTACTACCTTGAGTTTCCAAAACTTTGGCAGCTTTCCTAATACTGTCAGCTGTGTTTTTTTGTTCAGCAATGGCCAGAGTAGCGCCAAATCTCAACTCTCGACTCATGGCTTCAATTTCACCTGCAACTTTGTCTTTGCTTTGACCTGTTAGCCTTGCCAGTTCATCGATTTGTTCTAGATATCTACGATTGGCTTCACTGAGTGCTTTGCCATCTTCAAGATTGATACGAACTAAGTTACGTTGCTGTGCTAGGAACCTAGCAGAGAATTCGCTCTGTTGCTCAAAGCTAAAGCCAAGTTTTAAAAATTTATCTTCAAACTCTGTGCCGGCTGTGGTGATTTTTTTAAGGACTTCTGCACCACCTGTGACTGTTCCTGTGGTTGCGGCAAGGCCTTCACTGTTTCTTGCTATCAGTTTGGCATAGGTGTCTACGCTGAGACCCAGAGCCTGTGCATCTTTCATCAACCCGCGCATCGAGGCGCCGGTTATACCACCAACATCACCCAGTGTTTGGAATGCACCAACTACACGCTGTATTTCGCCTAGAGAAAATTTTGCATACTGTGCGGCCGCATCTACTGCTTCGGCACCATACTTTTGTACTGCTTTACCAGCGCCACTGACTGCTGTACCAAACACACCAACCAGTTTGCCCCAGCCAGGTAATACAGCACCAACACCACTTAATATACTGCCCAAAGAATCCATGCCTTTGGCCACACCGCCAAGACTCAACTTTAGACCCTGTGCAGTGGCATCTACTGCTGGGCCCAATGAACGGAAATCTTCTCTGTTTTCTCTTACTGATTGTGCCGCAGCCCCAATGTTTTTGGCTAGACCAATGAGATCTTTGGTGAGCTTTTCGCGGGCTTTGACTTCATCGTCTATGGCTTCTATAGACTTGTCTGTGTCTTTGGTCTGCTGTTTTACTGCCGCAGAGAGTTTGTCCAGTGTTTTGGCACTGAGTGATCCAGCCTTGCGCAGTTCGTCAAGGGCTTCTTTGGCCAGTTGTGTGGAGTTTTCTAGATCTGCCATTATCTACGCCGATAAATATTGTTGCATACAAATATTTATGGTAAGGAAACATGCCCGAATCTAACAACCCACTGCGTCGGTTTTTCCGACAACCTGCTGTCTATATCAAGCTACCGTCTGAAGGTAATTTTTATCCGCCAGGCGCAATAGACATCCCGCCCAACGGCGAATTTCCAATATATGCAATGACTGCCATGGACGAAATCACTTATCGGACTTCAGATGCATTGTTCAACGGCACAGCCATAATCAACGTGATCAAAAGCTGTGTTCCCAACATCCTTGATCCTTGGAAAATCCCCAACATAGACATGGATACCCTGCTGGTAGCCATACGCATTGCCAGCTACGGTCATGCCATGGATTTTGAAAGTTCATGCCCGCACTGTGAACACGAAAACTCTTTTGGGTTGGATCTCCGTACCATATTAGATGGCATGGGCAAAGCCGACTACGGTAGTCCCATGCAAAACGGCGATATCACTATATTCTTTAAACCATTGACTTATCAGCAGGTCAACGCTAATTCTATTGATCAATTTGCTGATCAGAAACTGCTGGAAACATTGCCCGATGCCAATGTTCCTGAAGAAGAAAAAATGCGATTATTAACCGGTGCGTTTGCCAAACTCACTGACATGACCATGCGAGCTTTAACCCAGAGCATAAGCATGATACAGGTCCTAGAGGAAACTGTGGTAGAACCAGAATTCATCGAAGAGTTTATTAGAAACTGCGATCGTGATGTGTTCAATCGTATCAGAGACCACATTGTATCACTGCGTTCTTCTACCGAGCTCAAACCTCTCAAACTACAGTGTCAAGGCTGCCAAAAAGACTACGAAACACCATTTACCATGGATGTCTCAAATTTTTTCGGCTCCGCCTCCTGACCTCTAGTCCTGAGCGCATCAACAAGATCGTTGAAGCCCAGGACAAAGAAGTCAAAGCCATACGCGAAGATCTAATGAAAATGTGTTGGTACATGCGAGGCGGCCTAACATACAATGAAGCATTGCACCTCAGTTGGGAAGAGCGAGAAATCATCGGCACGGTGATCAAAGACAATCTTGAAACAACCAAAAAAACTGGAATGCCACATTTCTAATGAACCTAGAGCAAGTTAAAAAAGACATCAACGCCTGGATAGAGAACTTTGTAGAAGTATCTCATCCTGCCCTGGGCAATTGGCCGCCATGTCCGTATGCTCGCAATGCTAGACTCAACAACGAATATGAAGTGCGAGTGGGTACAAGTCCTTTGCTGGATCTTATCATGATTGCCACTGCCGGGTTTGGAGATAAAAAGGTCATTGTGTTGGCCTATGACCCTGTGCATTGGACATACGAACAATTTCATCATGATCTTGAATATGCCAACACAGAGTTTTTGCTAGACAAAGATATCATAGCACTAGAGGACCACCCTGCAGATCCTGAAATTGTCAACGGTGTGTCAATGAATCAAGGAACCTATGCCCTAGCCCTGGTACAGAGTCTAAGTGACCTTGATGCCAAAGCTAGGTTAATGGCTGCCAAAGGTTTCTACGACACCTGGCCCAACGAATACTTAGAAGTGTTGTTTAATCACAGAAAGGATCCACGCCTGTGAGCTACCAGTTTGCCAGGATTGATCTTGCAAAAACTAATTACGATGCTTCTGTAGAGTGGGGCTACCTAATACCCACAGAGGAACAGATTGTTGAGCTTGATAACATATATCGTACCTACTGTATCTACAAGCACTTTGCCAGTGTGATGCCCATGTTCCACAGTCGTTACACTGACCCAATGACGGACGTTATAGGTTACTTTGATCAAGGACAGATGATTGCATTTAGCCTGATCAAACGCTATGACGATAAGAATGCAGAATGCATGCAGTTTGCATGGACGTACCACAACCCAAAGCTACGATTGGGTGTTGAAACAATGAAAACAGAGTGTGCTATCTACAAAGCTCGAGGGTTTGACTATCTCTACCTTGAGCAAGCACATCTCTACAAGAAAGAGATAGATGGATTTGAAATTTTAGGACCAATGACATAATGGCAGACTTATACACAATATGGGCCAACAAAGAAGGTGACATCAGCGATATAGACTGGGTCAATGGCATGAAGAGCTTCTTTGATCACTTGATATCTGAAGGCAAAATGGAATCATACAGAATCACTCGTTGCAAAATGGGATTCCGTAGCATTGCTGACATGCCTGAATGGATGATACTCATGGAGTTCAAAGACATGGGTCAAATGGATAGTGCATTCCGTCGTGTTGCTCCATTAGAAGGAGAACTCGAACAGAAACACAAGTCATTCAATCAGTTTGTTGCTGGCGATATACAACACGCATTGTTTAGAGATTGGCCAGATACTAATCTATAGTACACTTTGAGAACTTCTACGAAGTTCTATTCATTTCGCTTACGCTCATGAATATATTATTAAGAGATGAGCGAAGCGAAACAGTTATCATCCAGATACCTTGGTCACACTTTGCCCGCACAGGGCAAAGTTAGAACTGTCATCATCCGAGTACGAACAGTCACTTAGCGTTACATCATTACAGAGGCGGTTGTCCGGTACCTCGAGATGTGTCTTTATCACAACGGCGGCCTGCATACAATACGCTAACATTGCATACAAACGTGTGCTATCACTAGCACGTCTTTTTCCCTTTTGTCTACTCTATTCAAACAATCAAACCGCAGGAGTTTGCGATCGTGGTCCTGTCAAGGATACTGATTGAGTGCTCACTAGCGCGGTGAGTCTTCCATCCCTGTGATCCGTGATCCAGGTCTAGGGCACACGACTTTGGCCTGTGCCAGCCTTAACTGCTTAATTTGCCTTTGATATGACTGCCATGTACACGGACTTGAATATGTCCGTTGTAATAGTCGTCACTTTCTAATACACGTCGGGAGAATTGTTCGCGAGCTTCAATGTAACTGCATTCCGATTTGGATTTACAGTAATATAGTATTTCGCGTGAGAAGTTTTCTATGCCTAGCAGTTCAACGTCTCGAGATAACTCTGGAGAACTGCCATAATATGTTTGCCAGTCAGATTCAATTTTGCCTTTGATTTTTTTGCGTTTCTTTTTACCGTTTTTAAGTTTTACTACTTTATATGTTGTCTTTGAGAACTTTGCTAATTTTTTTCCAATGTACTTCCTGCCGGTTGAGTTATTTGTGATCAAATAAACAAAACCAACACAATCGTCGGGCAATGCTGAAATTTCTGTGCTTTCGTATAACCATGTCATGCACTGTAATTACCATATTACCACTCTGTTGCATATTTTTCATCTACCCTGCTTGTGTTACACTTTGTTTGGCATTCTTGCCACCCAAAACTTTTAAATTCTGTATTCCAAAAATCGTCAGTTACAACATCTGACAGTGTTCGGCGATGTAAGTTAAACTGTTCAGCCAAGGTTTGCCAGTCAGAGTTGTGACTGTATCGATTGGCAACCCAACAACACGGAAACAGTCGGCCGCGAGCATCTATGTATAGACCTTTGTTACCAATTTCACACAACGGAGTTACTCCGTTGACTTCTTTGACAGATTTATAAAGTTGGATGTTTGTTGATTTTACTTTGTTGTTTAACCCACGCGAGCTTAACAGTATAACATCTCTTTCGAATCTATGCGAGTTACTTACAAATTTTTTACTGGGTTCCAGTGGGTCGTTAACTCCGTAGCTGGGATAGATAGTCCCAAATTTAGTGCTTTTAGTGAATTGTATAGCATCAAACCCGTGGCTTTGTGCCATGGATTCCATAGTGTCCAATTGGTTTTCGTTGAATCTAAATGCAATGGCATCCCACACTATACGACATCTACTGACCGATCGCAAAATGTCAACGCCTTGCATGATACTATCAAAATCGCTGTTTACTCGGTACAAGTTGTTGCTGTCATTGTCCCACCCATCAATGCTAAAATGCACAGTATCTTCTTCACTTAATACATAACCTAGATCTTCCCACCACTCGGGTTTCTTGTGACTTCCGTTGGTGATAATAACTATCTCAACTGGTTTGATGCTTTTGATGTATTCAATGACTGGTATAAGATCATGTGCGTAGATAGGATCTCCATCGTCACCACAGAATGTAATCTTTTCTACATTGTTGAGAATAAATTCTTCTGTGAAATTTCTTTTGAAAAATTCTAAATCTAATTCGGTGTTTATCAATGTATCAGGAACTTCTTGCCGAGCACATCGCGGACACCGCAAAGTGCATTTGCTAGAAATTTCAATGTGAAAATGCCAAGTGGCTAGCACAATTCCACCTCTCGTTGCCATTGATTAGAAAAACTAGTGTCACCGCTGTCAACACCGCAGGTATCCATACAAACAATATTAGGTTGCAAACTGTTCCAAGAACTTTTAACTTCTTCAAAATCTTTGACAAAGTCTCGTTGTCTGCTTCCTAGCCAACAACAAGGGCTTACTCTTCCTTGCGCATCAATATAAACGCTCTGTTCTTTTAATGCATGGCAATCAATTGCTTTTGCCACAACATTGGGACTTTGCCATCCAATGGGAGATTCTAACTTGCCAATCAATGCACGTTTGCTTACTTTGGCACGAAACCATTTAAAGCCCATGTCACGTGCCAGTTGTTCGCAAGCATCAACTTGATGCTGATTGTGTTTGTAAACCAACATGTCCCAGTGTGCTGACCCTCCAGCGGCAATAAATGCTTCTGCATTGGCCATCAGTTTGGACCAATTGACATTGACTCTATAATCAGCATTGGTGTCCTCTAGTCCGTCGATGCTAAACACACAGTAGTCCAAAGGTTTGTTTAAAATTTTAGCCAGGCTATGCCACCAAAACGTAGTACCAATGGCACCATTGGTATTCATACCTAGTACGATATCAGGATTTTGCTGGCGAAACCATTCGTAGATAGCAATGGTATGATTGCCAGCAGCCGGATCGCCGTAGTTGCCGCACATAAACATCTTGTCAAGATTGACAACGAATTCTTCAGGGAGAATAGATTCTAATTGTTCTACAGATAATTGGTGGCGACGACTTTTATCAAAATTCTTATCTGTTTCTCGAGCGCAGAGAGGACATGCCGCCTGGCAAACATCAGTGGGCTCAAGATGCAGAACTTTGATATTACGCGATGTCAACATCTGTGTTGTAACTTGTAAATCCATTTTCTTTTACCACTTTTAAAATATTTTCTACACGACCGGCCAACTCATCTCTGTGACTTACTAACCAAATTGATTTGTGCCGCTCACGACTCATCTTCTTGAGCAACGCTAAACTATTTTCCACACCCTGTGTGTCCATGCCTGAATCAACCAGCTCGTCAATGAACAGCAAGTTGATGGGCGAGTACAAACTTTCCCATACATCACGGAATGCCCACGACATTGATAAGATTAGTCGATTACGTTCACCACGGCTCAAGTTATCAAAGTCTAAGTCACGGCCCAACTCAGTGATTTCCACTGTGAGATCATTTTGGAATACAACCTGATGCGGCAATCCAATGCGATCTAGATAGTGAGTGAGACGAGCATTTAAGTAGCTCAAGTTTTGTTCAATGATCTTCTTGCGGATAAACGAATCTTTGTTTGTGAGTAACTTTAGCAAGAAATCTTGATGTTCTTGCAGTCTTGTGAGTTCATTGAGTGTATCGTACGTTACTACCTGCAAAGCCTGTCCAGTCATTTCTTCAATCTGTTCACCATATGGATCAGTTTCAACAGATTTTTCAGCAATTTGTTTTTCTAAATTAGTCAGTGTGGCTTGATGGTGTACAGCATCAGCTTCGTTGTCATAGAACATCTTGGGAGGTTTGCCTAACGTGCCCAAGGAGTCGTGGGCAATCTGTAGTTCTGATAAGAGGGTGCTGTGTTCCTGGCTTGACGCTCTTGCACCTGCCAGATCTTTCTGTTTCGCTTCCAAAACTTGTTGGTGCTTATTGTCGTGGAACGGTTGACCACATGTGTGACAGGTGTGAGATTCAAGTGTTGCAATCTCTTTGCTAAGTTTTTCAATGCTTTTGTTTTCTCGATCCACGTCAAGTTTCGTGCGGGAGATCTGGCTAGATAAGTCGTTAAGATCTTTGCGTTTCTGATCCCAAACACGGTGCGCCTTGTGTGCTTCAATCTCCGCTTCGATGTCAATCTTCTTGAGTTCTTCCAACGCCGTTTGTAACTTCTCAACTTCTTCATCATGTTTGGTCACCCACATTGTTTGTCGCCGACGCAGATTTTCTATTTGTTCTTCTATGCGTTTGTTGGCTTCCTGTACTGCACGGATACGCATCTCTTCTTGTGAGATGCCATCCTTGGTTTCTTTGTTGAGTTCTTTAATACGCTCAGCACGTTCACTCAACAAAGTAATGCCCAAGAGCTGTTCAATTATGGCTCGTTGATCGTTGGCCTTTAAGCTCAAAAAAGGTTCAGTGTAGGTGTTTAGTGCCAGCACATGTTTAAACATGTCATGTGTCATGCCCAGTGCAGACTCTATGGCATCTTGTGTTTCTCTGCTGTCACCCTGACTGTTATCATCTGCGGCTTGTTCTTCGTTGTTGACATAAAATTTAAGTATGTTAGGCTTGCGACCGCGCTCAATTTTGTAATCTCTACCGTTGATATTAAAATCCAAACTAACCAACATATTCTTGCCGTTGGTTTTGTTTATTAGATTATCTCTACGAATGTTAGTAAGTGCTTGCCCATATAACGCATAGCTCAATGCATTGATAATAGTTGTTTTACCTGTGCCGTTTCTTGAACCGTCTCCACCAAGATCCAAATTTTCACCCAACACCAGCGTGAGGTCTCTGCGATCAAAGTTAATGGCCTGTGTAGCATTGCCCACACTCATAAAGTTTTTAACTGTTAGGTCTTTGATTTGTATCATTGTTATAGTTTACACGTATCTCATGGCTTTTGCAATCTCATAATGACTCTCGGCAAAATTTTCCTCTCGCACCTGATCAAACCATTTAATCTTGGATCTAAAATCATCTCCGTTGCTGTCTGGTATTTCTTGGATGATTTTGATAACCTGTTGCATTTCGTCCCAGGGATGGTCTTTGAATTTTTCAATAATTAGATCTTTGGCTTCTCGAGTTAGATCTTGAAGTTCAAATCCTGTTCCGCGAGCATGACTGACAAACAGTTGAAATCCATGTTTGGTTGCCCAATCGTAGACTTGATCAATGTAATACACATTCATAGCACCGATGGTGGGCATAAGACTGATACTAAGATTTGGCAAGCCTAGATCTTTGAGACGTAAAATGTTGCTCTCAACTTCGCTCCAGTTTCCACCGCGCTCCAATTCAAACTGCTTGCCAATGGCATCAATGCTAAAGTGTATGTCAACTTGTCTGAAATTGGGCCAGTATGGTAAAAAGTGTTCGGGCCAAACTGATCCGTTGCTGTTGTAGTGTAATCGGATATTTTTAGCATGCCCGTGATCAACTGCCAACTTTAAAACTTCTTTGAATTTTTTTACTAAAAATGGTTCCCCACCGTACATGTCAATGTTGTGTATGCTAGGCAAATGAGAAATCATTTGATTTATAAAATCTTCACTTTCGCTCCAGTTGTCTTGCGATATCAACGGAATGCCACGAAATTTATGATTCTCCAATGCAAACAAAGAACTGTTGCTTGGCCCACAGATCCTGCATTTAAAATTACAGGTGTTATTGAATTTGATATCCATTGTTGCCAACTGTGGCTGATCAAGATACTTGAGTAAAAAGTCTTTTTTCAATCGTTTGATATTGTGTATGCGAATTGAAGTTAGATTTTTTTCTTCTGCTTTCCAGCATCCTCTGCAAATCTCAGGACGTTCTCCGGCCAGCAACCCTCTTCGTAGTTCCTGTAAGCCCTGGCCGTTGAAAACCTGATCAAGTGTGGTGTGTTTGATATTTCCCAGAGTAGACCCACTGGTCATACAACACGGCGTGATACCTCCATCGGTTTGTATTTCCAAATGTGTCCACGGTATTGCACACACAGTGTCTGGTAAGAAAAACTTGTCCTCAATGCTGTGCGTGGGCACGAGATCAGTGTATTGAAATTGAAACGGAATAGGATCGTGGGAGAACTGTTTACAGGCAGATTCAATGGATGTTTCTAGTTCAGCTGGACCACAGATCAATACAAACCAGTTGCTGATGTCAATAAAATTAACCGTCTCGTATAAATGTTTTAGAAAATTTTCTGGCAACATATGAGAAGTATAAAACACTATGCGATCTGTTGGTTGATAGCTGGATTGGTAAATTTTATGAAGTAGTTTGAATAATCCATTGGGACTTGTTGACATCTCTCCAATGTCACACATGTGCTTGATGTCAAATTTAGATTTTAGTTGACGTTCTAGTTCTTGTGTAGATATGGTCATAATGCCTGATAGATCTGTAACAGTAATTTTGGATCGTAAAACTCTGATTCAATCTTGGTGATTTGATCTGTGACAATTTGATCCACACTTTCAAATTTAACTTCTCCAGGTGCTAGATCCTCTTCCAAAGCTGAACGTTTGTTGGGCATAAGAGCCATTTCTCTAAGATTGTGTTTGCTTATGAATGTATCTTTGATCAGCCCTGCTTCTTCGTAGCTGATTTCAATGTCCAACTGCACACGCACATGCATGTTGGGCTTGAGCAGTTGATCCCCACGATCTAACAACGTGGAAAGATCAAATACGTTATAAAGCGGTTGGTTAGGCCAAGCATGATATTCGGGTTCTGCACCCCAATCAAGAATCATACACCCACGCTTGTCGTCACCAGCATCAGCAAAGTTATGTGGAAATGCATTGCCAATGTAGTTGATATTGTTTTTGTGTTGGCGCAAGTGGAAGTGACCAGAAAATACTTTGTCATAGTGGCCAAAGTGTGCGGCCTGTATTTCTCCATGATCGGGCATTTCTACCATGGCGTTCATTTTGAAATGAGGCAGTTCAAAATGTCCAAACATATACTTGCTGGACATTTTCTGTATGCGTTTATGATCATCGCCCACCAACCAAGGAGCAATGATGACATCGCCTTCTTCAAACCAGTCATTGCAGATATGGATGTTGGGCAAATGTCGGGCCCAGGCCGCTCCATGAATGTCGCGCTTGTCTCGATAGTACAAGTCGTGATTGCCAGGAATAAAGAAAAACTGCGAAAAGGCATTGGATAGTTTTTCCAATGCCTGCAAGCTAAAGTTTAGTGTCTGTAAGTTAATTGACGCACGATGATGATGCCAATCGCCTAAGAACATTCCAGTTTCGCAACCATGTTCCTTGCCGGTGGCAATAATCCAGTCTACAAACTGTTCGCAATCTTGATTGTGTAATAGGCTATTCGATTTCAGTCCAAAGTGGATGTCAGTGAAAACGATAGCCTTCTTGAATAAGTTGGCCATAGAGTAGCAGTATACTATTCTTCTGAGCTGTTTGCAACCGCTTCGGCTGCTTTGTTGTGGCTTTCGGAAAATTGACGTGTCCAACTAGGATTGAGTCCGTTTATTTCTAGTATGTCGTCGCGTATGTTTTGCATCTTTTTCTCAATGTTCAACACACGAGTGAAGCTATTAGTGATAGCGGCAGTATAATACGCAAAAGGGTTCTGCGATTTTGACTCATCAAATTGCAGTCCAATTTGACTGAGCTGTAGCAGGGCTTGTCCCCGCATTTCTTCGTTGTATGTGTATCCACGCCAGTTACTCCTTGTAGCATATCTTTCGCATAACTTAATAAACATTGTGGCCAATTTATTGGTCATTTTGCCATGATCTTTGCTGAATTCGCCTGTGTCTAAGGCACCCTTCCAGTGCGATTTACCCACCAAAAAAGGCTCTTTATTTTCGTCTAAACGGTAGTGATAGAAGGGAGGAAAGTTCAATCTCACGTAGTTCATATCCAGCACAGGAACTTCTACCAGCTCCTCTAATCCGTCGGATTCTGCGGTGTCATCAAGCTCTAACAGCTCTTCCATCTTGCTTTTTTTAGCCTGCGCTTTGGTTTGTTTCTTGGGAGCCATGGGTATGTGATCCCAGCAAGTGATGCGAAACACCAGATCTGTGTGCGGAATTTTTTTGTCATTGACAACTTCGCCAGTTTCTCGCTTGATACGATCAGCACGATTGCGTCGTGCTTCAGCAACGGTACGCTGATTGATTTTTTCTAAACTGGGCAAAATTATGTCGTATTGATGATCAATAACACGATCTCGATATGAACAGTATGTGTTCTTGCTTAGGTGTATTTCTTTTAAAATATCTCTATTGTTGAGATAATTGACTTTTTTTGGTGTGGGCGTAGCTGTTGTAGCCATGAGTTGAACTTCTCCTATATTGTAGTTATTATACAACACTCTCGTCCTTTGTCAAACCTTTTGTTGGATTAACTTAGCCGTTTTTGCCTACGGTAAATACAACAAGGGAATAACTATGGCCTCAACAGCACAGATACAAGCACAGATCAATTCAAAAGAAGTCACAGTTCGAGGACTAGAAAATAGCCTCGATTCCTTGCCTTCTGGTTCAGCAGAAGCCAAGGCAGTACAACAACAGATCAATGTGCTCAACGGTCAAATTTATCTACTAAATGTTGATCTAGTGAACTCGGGCACAGTGACCAATCCTCCAGACCCACAGGTCAGCACAGGTACACCTCCATCAATAACTCCTCCACCAATTGTTAGAACTCCAACAGTGGTCACAGATCCTCCTGACCCAACAGTTGCGTCAGTTCAATTTGATGAAGCAGGAGTAGATACCGCCAATCAATTTGTGTATGGCCCCGACGGACTGTTGAGACCAGCCACAAATCCTTATGTAATTAACCAAGGCAATACTCAAGTCGTTGCACCGGTGCCACAAAACACTTTCCCACAAACAGTGGGCGGCGACTTTGTAGCATCGTATGATCCAGAAACAGGCAAGTGGGACGTTGTTAATTTGGCCACAGGATTGCCAGTTCAGACTGGCCTCACTGAACAACAAGCTATTCTTGACGCTCAAAATCTTTCCGTAGGCGATCCGGGCTATGGTGGCTTGGCTGCACGTAACTTTGGTGTGGCCTACGACGACAACGGATTCTTATTACCTGGCTATACCCTTGATGAAAATAATAACCCTGTGTATGTTGGTGGCGACTTTGTTGAACCAGCCACAGCATACTCAGCTGAACAATCACGTGCTCAAGCCTTGTTGGATCAAGCACGTCAGCAAGCATCTGTTTCTGCCTTACGCAAAGCCAGCGGCAAAGCAGTAGGAGATGGAGACTGGCGAGTAAGATTACGTTTAGCCCCTGGTGCAAATTATCTTTACAAAACTCCAGGCATAAATTCAGCTGGTATCATGGAGCCACTGCGAAACACCGACGGGGTGGTGTTTCCATACACTCCTCGCATAGACATGACCTACTCGGCAGATTATAATCCCACAGACCTGGTACATTCTAACTATCGAGCATATTTTTACAAAGGCAGTAAAGTTGGAGAAATAGTTCTCAACTGTGACTTCACAGCACAAGACTCTACAGAAGCAGACTATCTGTTGGCCACAATACATTTTTTAAGATCCTGTACCAAGATGTTCTACGGACAGGACAAGAATCGCGGTGCACCGCCTCCATTGGTTTTTCTTTCGGGACTTGGCGAATTCCAGTTCAATGAACATCCTTGTGTGGTATCGCAGTTTAACTATAACTTGCCCAGCGATGTGGATTATATTCGTGCTCGTGGCCGCCAATCAACATCAGCAGGTGTGACACAAGGTGGCAACGGACTCATGTTCCGTAGAACATTGTCCAGTACAACTACAGCTAGTTATAGTCTCAGCAGTATATGGAGTCGACTCACAGGAGCAAACTTACCACAAGGCGGTATGAATATTCCACCTTCGCCTCCCAACCTTGGATTAAATTCTCCAACCTATGTGCCAACCAAAATCAGTATAGCCATAACATTGTTACCAATGCCTACACGCAGTCAGGTCAGCCAACAGTTCAGCCTTGAAAAATACGCCAATGGCAACTTATTAAAAGGAGGGTTCTGGTAATGGCCGTCTATGCCCCAACCAGTGCATATTTTAGCACACCCAAAAATAATATCTATCTTGGGTTTATGACCAATCGTCCTATTCCAAAACAGGCCGACGATATTTTGTTTAAAATCAACACTACCTATAATCTCCGACCAGACTTACTGGCCTATGACTTGTATGGTGATGCTGGCCTATGGTGGGTATTTGCTCAACGCAACCCCAACACACTGACAGATCCATTGGGCAGTTTTCGAGATGGTGTACAAATCTACATTCCCAAAATTGATACATTAAAAGCCGCCCTGGGATTCTAACACATGGCGCAAACTTTTTTAACAAGTCAACGAGAGGCAGACAAGTATCTTAATCTGGCTCAAATACAGTTATCCACTGCACAAAATCTTGATGGAGAATTGGCAGCATCTGTGGCTGTACAAAACGTACCTCGATCAGAAAATCTCTATGGTCAAGTCAATACATTTCTTGGCCTAGCACAAACCAATAACTCTAAAGCAGGTTCTGAAATCAGCGATATGGCTCGACAAGCCACCGTGGAACCAGAACGACAGTTGGTACAGACTTTTACTGCTATACAAAAAAGTATTCAAGATGGTATAGGTTCTATTAGAGCTTCGTCACAAAGACTGATCAATCAGCTAACACAAACTCGTTACAACGAAGCAAACAATACTCCAACTACGCCAGGAGTGTCAGCTGGCGAAGAAGTAATTGTGGACAGGCAAGCTCGCAGTGAAGATGCAGTTGTGTCAAATCCGCCACCACCTTTGATTGTCAACGATGACGACGGCAATCCTCTTCCTAATCCCAACCAGGTTTCCTCAGAAACCAATGCACAGCAACCACCATTGGAAAACAATGAAGATCTTGGCAACGTTGAAGGAGCATCTGTGGTGGGTGGCGATCGCGTCACTAGATCGTTGGTGCAAACTCAAAACAACGGCCCTTTTGCCCCCAATGACGACAACAGAGATCAAGCATCGGCTGTGATAGGCGCCACTGTGGCCGAAGGCGGCCGCCCGCAAATTGCTCCTGAGTTTTTGGCCCCAATCGTATCACAGCCCAATCCTTTGGCCAAGCTGGCATCAATGACATACACTATCAGCATCTATATCATGAATATAGAAGAATATCAACGCTTGCTGATCAGCCAGAGAAAAGTTTTGCCCACACAACAGTTAATCATTCAAAGTGGCGGCATTGACAAAGGCCTAGGATTTGGTAGCGGACAAAGAAACAAATATTTTGATGTGGATTTTTATCTTGATGATCTGGTCATTGATAGCTCCATTGGTACTCAGAGTGGTACTAGAGCACACAATGCCCTGACTATGAAATTCACCGTGGTAGAACCCACTGGAGTAACATTCATTGAGCGCATACGAAAAGCAGTCAAAGAACATCAAGCCGCAAAAAGTCCCACAGTGAGTGAAGCCAACCAGAATTTTCTCATGGTTGTTAGATTCTATGGCTATGACGCAGAAGGTAAACTAATAAACGGCAGCCAGTTAGGTATCACCGAAGTTGGCAGTGACACCAATGCAGTATTAGAGAAGTGGTTTCCGTTTCAAATATCCAATATAAAATACAAACTTTCTGCAAAAACAGTAGAGTATCGAGTGGAAGCCACAGTCCCACAAACCAATATTGCATTCAGTGACATGACTGCCACGATTCCTTTTGATTTTGAATTGTCTGCTCCAGACGTCAAAACTTTGCTCAATGGTCGTGCAGTGGTAGGATACAACGCTGCCACAGGAGTTGATGCGGCAGGCAATACTGTTGGTATTCCTGTGTATGCCGAAGATGGGTCAGCATCCTCATTGAGACGAAATCCTGAAACAGGCGAACTCTACGACCCTGGAGTCAATGGCAGCGCACCTCCCAAAGCATCTTCTTTGAGCAATGCCAAAACGTATACACAAGGTTTGTGCGAAGCACTTAACCAGCATCAGCTCGAATTGGTAAGCACAGGTCAGCAAGAAATTGCTGACCAATATGAGATCATACTAGAAAATGTTCCTGGGTTGGTAGATGCCAAGATGGCAAGACCTGGCAAACAAGACAAACTACGATCAACCATGCCTGTAGCCACCACAGCGGCAGAGGCCTTGTTGCCTAATAAAACACGCTACGATAATCAAAGTAAAAATTGGTCGGTGACCAGAGGTACCCAAATAGTTCAACTTATTGATCTAGTCATGCGCAACAGCAGTTATATCACCAGCCAACAAAATGTTATATTTGACGAAATCACCTTAAAGCCCAAAACACAAACACCAGTGCAAACCGTACAATGGTATCGTATACGAAGTAGAGTTACACCCATTGGCTACGATAATATCCGCAGGACTATTGCTTATAAAACCACGTACACAGTTAGTAGATATCAGATCAATGATCCTCGAGTTCCAGTATTTCCGCAATCGCGCTATCGAGGAGCACACAAAATTTATAACTACTGGTTTACAGGACAAAACAATGAAGTAATTGACCTAGATATCAATGTTGAATACAATTATGTTATGACATTTGGCAATAGCCAAGGCGGGTCAACTTTGAATGACTATACATCTGATGGTAGGCTATATGAAAAAAGATATTTTCAAACCAAACCCAATTCAGAAGGCACAGGTGGCACAGGCGATACTACCACTCCTGCCGCACAGTTAGCCGAACGACTCTACAGTGATCAAGATATACAAAAAGCTCAGCTGACCATTATAGGGGATCCAGACTGGTTACAACAAAGTGATGTATTCTATAATCGAGGTGTAGATCTCAAACCGTTTATGCCCGATGGGTCAGTAAATTCAGATGCCAGCGAAGTGTTGTATGAAATACGCATCAACCCTGTGGCAGACTACAACATTAACACAGGGTTGGCAGAAGTCAATGCCAAAAATCAAGCCTACAGTCAAGCCACCGGCGAAACCAATTTAGCTTCACTCAGTACAGTGTTTGCGGCAAACGTTGTGCAAAGTACGTTTAGACAAGGTAAGTTTACACAAAAGTTAGCAGGTACCATAAGAAACTTCAATGCCAAAACTGCTGATCTTACAGCACAAGATCTAGCCAAGCAGTCGGGATCTCAGGTCATAGCTACCACTGTGGCAACAGCACAGCAAGCAGATGTAAGAACAGGACAACAGGCAGATATAAGACGAGTAGACAACGCAATTGCCGCACGCCGCGACCAATTTCGTACTGCCACTCCGGCAGCTCCGTTATATACAGATCCAATGGGCAGTACCGATGGAGCCGCTATACTGGCAGCGCAAGGAACAGCAGTGGCCAGCCAGCCCAGAGGTAGAAATGGGTCTGCACCCGGAGATGATGCGGCCCAGATCAGTGATATTATAGCACCATAAGAGGATATAGATGGCAGAAAGCATACAACGGACTTCGGGAGTACCCGGTGCCTACAAACTAGATCGAGGCAATGCACCCACACAGGTGGGCATGTATATTGGCGAAGTGCGCCAAGTGGTTGACAACACACGAAGCGGCCGAGTCAAAGTTTGGATTGAAGACTTTGCAGGACCAGACAAAACCAATCCAGATCTGTGGCGCACAGTTGCACCAGTAAGTCCTTTCTATGGTGCAACCAATCCTCCGGTGGATCAAGAAACTGGCGAAGGTGGCTATGTACTCAACAAACAAAGTTATGGTATGTGGTTTACTCCACCAGACATTGGAACAACCCTGGTTTGCTTCTTTGCATCTGGTGATTCAAACTATGGATATTATCTTGGTGCAGTGATTGATCCAGGCGTGACACACATGTTGCCAGCCATTGGCGCCACACGCAATTACAAATTAGACAACAATGCTCAAGCACCGTATTTTCAAGGTGCACCACAACTACCAGTGGTTGAACTCAACGTTAATAATAAAACACTGGATGAAAATCCTAGATTCTTTGACAGTAAAAAACCTGTGCATAGTGTGGTATCGGCTGTGCTGTTACAGCAGGGCTTGATCAAAGATCCTGTGCGTGGTCCCATTGGATCAAATGCACAACGTGAAAGCCCCAGCGCGGCCTATGGTATTTCCACACCAGGGCGACCTATCTATCTTGGTGGCATGAGCGACCAAGACGTTAAACAAAGACTAGAAGCAGGTGCAGTACAACCACAGGATGCCACTGTGATAGCACGTCGTGGCGGACATAGTTTTGTCATGGATGACGGTGATCTTGCCGGTGCAGATCAACTGGTACGAATCCGTACCTCCAAAGGTCACCAGATCACAATGAGTGATTCAGGCGATTGTTTTTACATCATACATGCCAATGGGCAGACCTGGATGGAGTTTGGCAGTCAAGGCACAGTGGACGTATATTCAACCAATTCCATCAATCTACGCAGTGGCGGCGATATCAATTTACACGCTGATCGAAACATCAGCATGAATGCCAAAGGATCTGTAAACATTCGTGGAGAAAAGTCAGTGGCCATTGAAGCTGAACTGGCACAAATAAATGCCTCCAAAGCCATGTTACTTTACAGTGACAGTTATGTTGGCATAAAGAGTGACGGAACCCTAAGCCTCAAAGCCAGCAAAAGTGGCACGTTCAACGGCGGAAGTCAGATGTCTCTGTCAGCAGGTTGTATTGCACTAAACAGTGGTGACGCACCCGATGTACCCAAACCAAGTAATATAGTAAAGCAAAGTCTTCCTGATGTTAAATTTGAAACCAACATAGGATGGGTAGTACAGCAAGGGGCCTTGCAGACCATAGTTACTCGAGCTCCTACTCACGAGCCTTATCCCTATCATGGCAGAGGAATTTCTGCCACTACGTCCTTGCAAACAGCAGAGCCCACTGCCGAAGTATCTCCACAAGTCACAGCCAAATACGTAGAGATACAAGACACTGAGTTTACTCCCATAGATGCTGAACAATATGAAACTCAAGAGCCAGCAGAAACCAATGTGGGATCTATAGAGCCAGAACAAGTCACAGGTATGTTGGCTCAGGCCAAAACAGAATTTGGACAAAATACAGATGTAATCAGTGACGAAGGTGTTGGTGAGTACAAACTAACTCCAGCACAACTAGAAGAAGCTGGATATCTTAAACCAGGCACAGTTGAGTTTTACCTCAGTGATGGAACTGCCACCAACACTGAAGTTTTGCTCAGTCCTGCTGTGTGGACTGGAAAATCTGGAGTAACTGATGTCAGCGCACTGTTAAATGATAAAAAATTACAAACCACGGTTCAAACAGACTTGTATCAGTCATCATTGCAAGCACTTAGATCCATTGGAGTTGTCACAGGCAATGAAAATCCTGCTCAATTGGCTGGTTTGGTACAGTCTGGATCAAGATACGGAGCCAACACAGTGCAGTCTTGGATACAAGGCACATTGGGCAATACTCCATTGGTACAAAGTATCAACAAGTTGGCACGTGGCGCACAATATGCTGTGGAATTTAGCAATCAGAAAGTCAGCGACGCCGTCAAAGGATTTAGTACAGTGCAGCCAGGGTCTACTGTGACGGTCAGCAGAGGCAGTGTTGACGATGCGGTTAGAGCTATTATTGGCAATGATAAAGTTACTACCCCAGATTACAGTGGAGTATCGGTTAATAACATTGAAGGATCTGCCACGGCATTGCTGGAAGCTCAGCTATTTCAAATCACACAAGAAATATCGTCCACACAGTCCGCTATTGCTACATTGGATACTACTATTGCAGAAACGGGTCAGCGACAAGCGGCAGTGGCTCTTTCACAAAGACGAGCAGATTTGTACCAAATTTTAGAAGATCTTAGAGCTCAACAAGCAGACATAAGAAATCAACTTTTCATTTAAATACATCACTATGCCAACATTCATTGGATTTAACACTATTAACCAGTACAAAAAGTTTACACTTGTGGATTTTGAGTTAATCAAGCGTGACCTGCTGAATTATTTCAATATTCGCCAAGGCGAAAAAGTGGGTCGGCCTGACGTAGGAACCACAATGTGGAATTTGCTGTTTGAACCACAAACAGAACAAACAGCCAGCCTGGTCATTGAAGAGATGCAACGCATTGTAGGGCAAGATCCACGCATATACCTTACCAAGGCCGACGCTTATCCGCAAGTCAATGGCATCCTAGTTGAACTAGAAATACAGACTGTACAAGGCACCAATGCTGAACGACTGAGTGTATTTTTTGATCAACAAACACGCAACGCCAGCTACATCTAAAACTGAGCCGTTAATTGAAACCATAAATACTTTACGGAAGGTATTATGGCCAAGACTACAAGACAAACTGCGATATTTGGAGTAGAGGACTGGAAGAGAATCTACCAGACTTACCGCGAAGCTGACTTTCAAAGCTACGACTTTGAAACGCTACGCAAGAGCTTCATTGACTACATTCGGATATATTATCCAGAAAACTTCAACGACTACATTGAGTCCAGCGAATTTGTGGCCTTGCTGGATGTCATGGCATTTATGGGACAGTCGCTGTCCTTCCGCAATGACTTAAACATCCGTGAAAATTTCTTAGACACAGCAGAACGTAGAGATAGTGTTGTGCAGTTGGCTAACCTGGTTAGCTATACTCCAAAACGTAACCAAGAAGCGCAGGGTTATCTCAAAGTATTCAACGTATCAACCACAGAGAATGTGATAGACTTCAACGGTCAGAATCTCAGCGGTATCACAGTAAACTGGAATGATGTGACCAACGCCAACTGGCAAGAACAGTTCACAGTCATCCTCAATGCTGCCTTGGTTGACAGCCAAAGATTTGGTAAACCAGGCGCTACTAAAAACATTCTTGGAGTAGAAACACAAGAATACAGTTTGAATTTAGTTCCGGGCTATTTGCCAGTGGTACCATTTACTGCCACAGTGGATGGAACTTCAATGACATTTGAAGCTGTAAGCTCAACATTTCAAAATGAAGACTATGTCTACGAGCCTGCACCGCGCCCATCGGGTATTTTTAATGTGTTGTTCCGTACCGATCGCTTGGGCTACGGTAGTCCCAATACAGGATTCTTTTTCTACTTCAAACAAGGTACACTACAAAATCAAGACTTTAATCTTGGCGAGCGCATTTCCAATCGTGTTGTGGCTGTAAACATTGAAGGCATCAACAATGACGACGTTTGGCTGTATCAGCTAGATGATGTAGGCAACATACAATTTGAATGGGACAAAGTGCCCAGCTTGTATTCAGCGGCGGTTGAGCAACTGGCTCCCGATGCACGTAAATTCTTTGCAGTGACATCGAGAACCAATGATCAGATCAATTTAAACTTTGGTGATGGAGTGTTTACAGAAATTCCTGTGGGCACATTCCGTTCTTATGTGCGTGCCTCCAACGGTCTGCAATACATCATCAACCCTGAAGAAATGCAAGCCATACAGATCAGCATTGGTTATGTAAGCCGCACTGGTCGTCTTGAAACCATTACATTTACTTGTGGCCTCAGTCAGCCAGTTTCCAATGCGGCTTCTAGAGAAAGCCTGGCAGACATCAAGAGTCGTGCACCTGCTCGATACTACACACAAAACCGCATGGTCAATGGCGAAGATTACAACAATTTTCCTTATACCCTGTTTGGTACAATCATCAAATCAAAGGCAGTCAACCGCAGTTCCATTGGTACTAGCCGTTACCTTGACCTGGTTGACATCACAGGAAAATATTCCTCAACCAACATTTTTGCCAGTGATGGCCTGATCTGGGAAAATACAGCCAGCCCAAGTTTTACTTTTACATTCGTTGACAAAAATGACATATCCAACATCATTGTCAATGCAGTTGAACCTGCACTGTCCAGTCGTGGAATGTTGGAATTCTATTATCAAAATTTCCTACGCCCTAGTTTGATCCCCATTGGTATCAAGTGGCAACAAAGTACCACAGCACTGAACGAAACCACTGGCTACTTTGAATTTATTGCGTCTGGCGCACCAGCACCCATTGGTCCTCAAACCAGTGACAACAAAAAATACATGACACAAGGATCTTTGATCAAATTTGTTCCGCCTGCTGGCTACTACTTCGACGCCAATAACCGACTTAAATTAGGTGTTCCTGTATTGCCCAATGATAAGATAGTGTTATGGGCCACAGTCAGTGCTTTGATACTGGATGGTACTAATTTTGGCACAGGAAACTTGGCCAACGGTCAAGGTCCTGTGGTGTTAAACAACTTTATCCCAACAGGTGCCATACCTACACAAGTGATACCCAAGTTTATCACAGACTTGCCAACCACACTTGAACAGTCAATGATTGATCAAATTGAACTCTATAGAAATTTTGGTATTGGGTTTGACAATCTCACAGGTACCTGGTACCTAATTACCAGCCAAAATCTCAATCCTGCAACTACGTTTAGTTTGGCCAATGCACAAGATCAGTCAGGTCAAGGACTTGATAATTCCTGGCTAGTAGCGTTTGAAACAGATGGCGTTACATACACAGTGTCATACCGTGCTCTGCAAAGATTTTGGGGCAGTGTATTGCAAACTCGTTTCTTCTATGACGGATCGCAGGCAGTGTATGATCCTCGCACAGGTTCTGTGATCAATGATTTTATCAACTGTCTCAAAACCAATAACTTACCTGATGTATCATTGCCGTTGAACAACGATGTTATAATGGACATCATCGGTCAACCCATACAATCAGATGGATACATTGATGATTTCCAGGTGCAGATTAGTTTTAAAGATTTTGACAACGATGGTGTAGCCGACGATCCAGATTATTTTGAAACTTTGGTAGCTCCAGAAATAAATCCCACAACCAAGTATGTTTTCTTCCAACAAACAGTTGACTTTGACAATCTTGAACGTTACTTGCCTTTAAACAAAGGACAAGTAATCAGTGATTATGCCACATTGGATCAAATTGAATTGGCCAAAGCTGAATACTCAGATGGCCAGTATTTCTATGCCTATGATGACTTGGTATTCTATGAACTTGACATTGCCTTTAATGGTGTGAGAACTCTTACACAAGTTGAAGGACTTGTTGCACGAGTCGGCCGTCAAGATTTGTATTTCCAATACAGACACAATGCTCCATTGAACAGACGTATCGATCCAGGATCATCCAACATCATTGATATCTACTTGGTCACTTCAGCTTACTATAATTCCTATCAGAATTACATCAAAGATTCAACTGGCACTGTACCAATGCCATCACCTCCAACCATTGACGAATTAGGTACAGCATATAACAGTCTTCAAAAATATAAGATGATATCAGACAACGTGATTCTAAATTCAGTGGTGTTCAAACCCTTGTTCGGTGCCAAGTCTTCGCCCGAACTACGTGCCACTCTCAAAGTTGTGCGCAGTTCAGCGTCGGTTGTAAGCGTCAGCGAAATCAAGAGTCGCATGGTTGCTGCCGTCAACGAATATTTTACCATTGACAAATGGGACTTTGGGCTTACATTCTTCTTCTCAGAATTGGCAGCCTACTTGCACAAAGAGTTAGGTGATATTATCTCCACAGTGGTACTGGTGCCACAAGATCCGCTGAAGAGTTTTGGCGACTTGTATGAAATACGTTGCCAACCCAACGAGATATTTGTAAATGCAGCCACGGTCAACGACATTGAAGTCATTGATGCATTGACCAGCAGTGAATTAAGAACCGCACCAAATAGCGGGGTAGTATAACAATGGCACAAACAAGAATTCGTACAGTAGATTTTCTACCAGAGATTTTCCGCACACCGACCAACAGACAGTTTCTGTCTGCTACATTGGATCAACTGGTTCAGGATCCCAAGCTCAAACCCACACAAGGGTTCATTGGCCGTCGTGTTGGCCCAGGTGTCAATCCCAAAGAAAACTATGTACTTGAACCCACAAAGACTAGAACTGATTATCAGCTCGAACCTGGCGTGGTATTTCTCAAGCCCAACACCAACACAGTTGAAACAGCGGTAACTTATCCTGGCCTAGTCGATTCCATCAAGGTCAAAGGCGGCGCAACAACACGTCAAGATCGTCTGTGGGAAAGTGAATATTACAGTTGGGATCCCTTTGTTGACCTAGACAAATTTATCAACTTCAGTCAGTATTATTGGTTGCCAGGCGGTCCTGATTCTGTAGACGTATCTGCAGCCATTGTGCCGTTGACAGATGATTTTACTGTGACTCGCAATGCCACAAATTATACGTTCAGCGGTGTTGCTGGCACAAATCCAACTATTACTTTGGTTCGCCAGGGAACCTATGATTTTAACGTACAACAAACTGGACACAACTTCTGGATACAAGCAGTTCCTGGCGTATCAGGTGTGCTGCCACAAACTCCAAATCAAAGCAGCCGAGAGGTACTGGGCGTAATCAACAACGGCGATGACAACGGAACCATTACTTTTAATGTTCCTGCTAAAAATGCTCAAAACTTTTATTATCAACTTGCTGACAGCGGTCAAGTTGATTTTGCTACCAGCATACAGTTTGATGAAATCAACAACATCTATGTCAGCGAGTTTATTGAACAATATGGTGGCATTGACGGAGTCAAAGACCTTGACGGTCGTACTGTAATTTTCTTAACCAATGCTGGATGGTTTTACAGCGGCTTGTTTGACAGTGCTGGTCAAGCCTACGATACCACATTGTTTGATGAAACTGTTGAAATTTCTCTGGACAGTCAACGCTACAGCGTGTGGCGCATCAACTATGTCTACGATGACGATCCACTGAATCCCTATATCAAACTCACTGTGGACCGACCAGTGCCCAATCTCAGCCGACTGCTGACCTTGTATGGTAACCAATATGCCAACATTAGCTTTTATAAAAATGCTGGTGGGCTATTTGAACAAATTCCATTGATCACAGCAGATCTTGATGTTTTATACTACCAAGATGCCAATAATCCAGCACTGTTTGGTATTATTAGACTGGTAGATCAATCCGGAGATCAAGTAATAGACATTGATGAAATCATTGGTCAAAAAAATTACACAAGCCCCAATGGAGTAACGTTTTCCAACGGATTGAAAATCCAATTCCAAGGAACAACAATTCCGTCCAGCTACGAACAGCAAGAGTACTATGTGGAAGGTGTAGGAACTGCCATTGAGTTGATTCCTGTAAGAAGTTTGATAACTCCAGAAACATACACTCGTTCCAGCACAGTTCCCTATGACTCAGTGCCCTACGATGCAACTCCGTTTGATGACACATTGAATGCGCCAGTAGATCAAGATTACATAACCATCAATCGAGCCAGTAAAAATTTAAATGCTTGGACTAGAAGCAATCGCTGGTTCCACGTGGACATTATCAATGCCACTGCACAGTACAATAACACTGTACCGTTTCTTGACAACAATGCTCGGGCCAAACGACCAATCTTAGAATTTGTACCTGATCTTAAACTTTTTGATTTTGGAACGCAAGGCATTGAGCCAATCAACATCATTGATTTCCGTGAAACTGATGCGCTGACCAATATCAATGGCAGCATTGGCTACAGCGTTGATGGCTATTCGTTTGCCACCGGTTCTCGTGTGATCTTTGCCGCAGATCGAGATCCAGAAGTTAGAAATAAAATCTATGAAGTAACTTTCATACAGCCATCGCCAGGCGCTACTCCAGTCATTGACTTGTCACCGGCAGACCTTAACACACCTGATTCTCCTTATGATGTTGTGACAGTGTGTCTGAGTGGTATTACTTTGCAAGGAAAGAGTTTTTGGTTCAACAGTGAAACCTGGGTTGAGGCACAGGAAAAAACAGGAGTAAACCAACCACCGTTGTATGATGTTTATGATGGCAATGGGTTTAGTTTTGGTAATCCGTTAGTTTATCCTAGTACGTCTTTCCGCGGAACCAAGCTGTTTAGTTACGCACCCGGCGAAGGTGTCACAGACAAAGTTATTGGACAACCGCTCAAATATCTTACCATCAACAACGTAGGCGATATTGTATTTGATAACAATCTTTACATTGATACTTTTGTGTATGTTGAAGACACTATTAGTATTGAGGAATCCATTGGCAATGGTTTTGTGCGTCAATATCTAGACCGTGTAAATTTCAAACGACGCATTGGTTGGGAAACAGCTGATACCACTGTGGTATCTCGCCAGAGCTTTTCTTTTACCTATACTGGTGTTCCGCTGGTCATTGATATTCCTGTCAAGGAAGACAGCACTACTATTCCGGTCAAAGTTTATGTCAATGCTGTGTTCCTTACCACAGAAAATTATACCTATGAAGTGCAGGCAAACAACAGCACAGTTATTACTTTTATAAATCCGCCTGCGCTTGACTCCAGCATTGAAGTCACAGTGGTCAGTGATGTAGCCAGCCCCACTGGTTTTTATACAGTGCCATTGAATCTTGAAAATAATCCGCTCAATGATCAAGTCACCACAGTGACGTTGGGCACCGCAAGAAACTATTACAATGGTATCTGTCAGAATTTACGCACATTCAGTGGAGAGATCAACGGAATCAACAACACACGCGATCTTGGCAATCTCATCCCCTATGGCGATCAGATCATACAAAACAGCGCACCTGTGTTGTTGCCAGCATTATTTGCCAACAACACAGAATACGATTTTTTCCAGTCTTTGGAATTCACATCATACCAATATCAAAAGTTTAAGAATCTATTGGTTGACACAGTGATCAAGAATGATTTCCAAAATATGACTGTGGCCGAAATACTGGATGCCTGCGTAACACAGATTAACTTTGGTAAAACTGAGCTCTCTCCGTTCTACTGGAGCGACATGTTGCCCACTGGAGAAACTTATAAACAAACCACTTATACAGTTACTCCTATTACCACAGACACATTTGATACTCTGTACACATACGATCTTACTTCTGCCAACTATCAAGCTATTTTAGTTTATCTAAACAATGAACTATTGCTTGGTGATTCGATAGAATACGAAGTAGCCACCGACGGAGCTCGAGTAACTATTTTGGTTCCACTGGCAGTGGGAGACGTTGTTGTCATTAGAGAATACGAAAACACCATTGGCAACTATGTGCCTACTACCCCAACCAAGATGGGAATGTATCCTGCATTCATACCAGAGATATATCTAGACACTACCTACGTAACGCCAACCGAAGTCATACGTGGACATGATGGTAGCATCACTGTGGCCTATCAAGATATTCGCGATGATATCTTGTTGGAATTTGAAAAGCGCATCTACGATAATCTCAAGGTAGAACGGTTAGATATTCCGCTGACCTACACTGATGTAGCTCCGGGACAATTCCGTACTACAGATTACACACAGGAAGAAATTACCACAATCATGGGCACAAGTTTCTTGGCCTGGGTTGGTGCTAACAAGTTGCCTTACAAAGATCAGGATTACATTCCTACCAATCAGTTTACTTGGAACTATAGTTCAAGTTTGAACAAACTCAACAACGAAACATTGTTGGGCGCCTGGCGCGGCATTTACAATTATTTCTATGACACTGATGCGCCCAACACTCGTCCTTGGGAAATGCTGGGCTTCAGTGAGCGACCAACATGGTGGGAACAAGAATATGGTCCAGCTCCATATACATCAGGCAACATGGTGTTGTGGGAAGACCTAGAAGCTGGCCGAGTGATGGACCCATTGGTTCCATATATCATACCAAAGTATCGTCGTCCAGGATTGACAAACGTTATTCCAAGTGACAGCGAAGGCAATTTGTTGCCACCATATGCAGTCATGGTTGGCGAATACGATCCAGGCAGTTTCCGTAAGAGTTGGACAGTGGGCGATGACGGTCCAACTGAAAATGCATGGCGCACTTCCAGTGCATGGCCGTTTGCTGTACAACGATTACTGGCCTTGACTAAACCAGCCAAGTATTTTACATACTTTGCTGATAGAGATACCTATCGGTTCAACCAAGAACTTGGACAATGGGTCTATGGTGGAAGATCTCGATCCCCAGCCGGTGCTGGACAGATCACTGTGTATGGCGCTGGCGAACCCAAGCACAGTTATCTAAATTGGATCGTTGATTACAACAAGGTCATTGGAAAAGAAACCACCACAGCATTGAGCGAAATTTTAGTTAATATAGATGTACGTCTTTGCTATCGAATGGCAGCATTCTCTGACAAACAATACATTAAGATCTTTACTGAAAAATCAAGCCCCAACAGCTTGAATACCAGTTTGCTATTGCCCGACGAAAGCTATCAGCTCTTGCTGTATAAAAATCCAACCATTGCTTCTTTGACCTGGAGTTCGGTGATTATACAGAAATCAGAGTTAGGCTACACAGTATATGGATATAGCACTACCAAACCTTATTTTGAAATAAGAGCCAGCATACCCAACGGCAATTATAGAACCATCACTGTGAATGACACTGTGGTGCGAGTTCCTAACGATTACAGCGACACAGTGGTTCAAGTTCCCTACGGTTATGAATTTGTGGGTGTAAATTCTGTAGTTGATTTCTTGTTGAGTTACGGTGCATTCTTGAACGCACAAGGCATGACCTTTGAAGATCAAGAACGAAATCGTATTCTTAACTGGAGTCAAATGGCACAAGAGTTTATCTACTGGAGTCAGCAAGGCTGGGCAGTGGGTAGCTTGATCAATATCAACCCTGTGGCCAATGTATTAAACGTTGTCAAACCTGGATTGATCGCCGAACCTCTCAGTATCACAGCGCCAGAAGATATATTGCTCAATCAAAACAAGCAACCATTGCAAGGCCAAGATTATGTGGTTGAAAGATATGAAAATGATTTCACACTGAATGCAGTTAATAACAGTACATTCAGTTATCTCAATGCCAAGTTTACTGCCTATGAAAATTTAATTGTGTTTGATAATACCAGTATTTTCAATGACTTAATCTACGATCCAACCACAGGAGCACGTCAGAGCAGATTGTTGTTTACTGGGTACACTACCTATGACTGGAACGGTAGCTTGGATGCACAAGGCTTTATTCTTAACCAAGATAACATTCAGCCTTGGATACCCAACAAGAGTTATACCAAAGGACAGATAGTCAAGTACAAAGATGCCTACTGGTCAGCAGTAAAAATTATTCCTCCGCAGGAAAAATTTGATTTCCAGTTCTGGCTCAAGAGTGACTACGCAGAAATACAAAAAGGGCTGTTGCCCAACGCGGCAACATCTGCAGAACAAGTGCGTGGATTCTACAACACCAAACAGGCCAATCTTGAACGAGATGCTGATTTGTTTTCGTTTGGACTGATTGGATTCCGTCCACGACGTTACATGCAGAATTTGAATCTTGACGACATCAGTCAGGTCCAACTGTACCAACAGTTCCTGGGAATCAAAGGTACAACACAAGCCACAGATTTATTCACCAAAGCCAATCTTGGTAAAGAAGTTGCTGAATATGAAATCTTTGAAAACTGGGCAATTCAGCGAGCTGTGTATGGCGCCAACGCCAACCGCAGTTACTATGAACTGCGACTTAACCAAGCTCTGTTGCAAGGAAATCCCTCAACCATACAAGTGATTGAACCTCAACAGTTTAGCACTGCTGATCAAACAGTGTTGGTAAGCAATCTCTGGAAAGAAAGTTATCCAATAACATCGCCAGACATACTGCCAACTACTTTTTTAAATGCCACAGATGTGCAATTACCAACAGCAGGTTATGTCAACTGGAATGACGCTGACATCAAATTATTTGATTTTACCGAACTCACTGCGCTGATTGCAGACATTGAAAATATCACAGTTGGCACCAGCGTGTGGGTGGCCAAAGACAACAATTACGACTGGAATATCTATAGAAACAATCTTGTTCTGTACAACATTGTACAAGTTCGAGACAATCTCAACGGAACCAGTACTTTGAAATTTGCCAACCAGCACGGTTTGACAAAGAATCAAAAAATTGTGGTAAAATACTTTGGCCAAGGCGTTGATGGTGCTTATCGTGTGTTATCTGTTCCATCACTTGACACTATCACAGTTGCTTTGACATTGGGAGGTGCAGTAACTCAACTCACTGGTATTGGAGTTTGTTTTGTCCTTGAAACCATGCGAGTTAAACAAGCTTCAGATGTTTCAACACTGATCTATGCCAATAGTTTACTACCAGGCAATCGTGCTTGGGTTGATAATGACGGTACAGGCCATTGGGTTGTTTACGAAAAAATAAATCCATTTACTGTTGCACCTCCATTGAATCCTCTTGAACCAGAGTTGAATTCTAGGTATGGTAGCGCCATCACTCAAGGATTTGGCGGCTTTGGCGCATTGGTTGGTGCACCTGGGTACAACAACGACGTTGGAGCAATCTATGGATTCACCAAAGGTGGCATTACAGAATATGTAGAAACTGTGGTGTTGTCTCCAGGTGCCAGCAATTTTGAAAACTTCGGTAGCGCAGTAACATCAGGCGGAAATCAGTGGGGCGCCGCTGGTGCTGCCAACAGTTGGGCCAAGCAAGGCTATGCAATAACAGTCAATAGAAATTCTAGTTCAGGTGATTACTTGTTGAGTCAATTGATCACTGAAGTTCCTTATAGACTATATCAGGCCACTGGCAACGGAGTAACATTTACCTATACTCCAACTGGAGTTACCTTGACTGATCCAACCAAGGTCAGCGTGGTAGTTAGCGATGTGGTTAAAGTTCGCGGAACAGATTGGAACATTGTTGGATCAACTGTGGTGTTTACTACTCCACCTGCACTTAACTCTTCAATCAATATTTTTAATTACGATGAATACAGTTACGATCTAAAGATCAGCAGTGACGAGCGTTGGTTATATGTTGGAGCACCAGGTGGAAATAGAGTCTATGCGTATAACCGCATAGATGTTCAATCGCAGACTAAAAACTTTGTAGGTGATGCCGAAACCACAGACTTCTACATTGCCGATGTTATCATAGTTGATGACGATTCATCATCAGGTGGTATTGGTGGTACACAAATTGGTGTTACTGTAAACAATATACCCAAAACACTGGGTGTTGATTTTGACTATGTTGATGGAACGGTGATGTTTGGAACAGCACCAAACATTGATGACAAAATACGTGTCATACGTTTGTTGAGTAAAACATTCTTCCCCACAGTACCTACTACCACATTTAGTTTCACAGATCTTTATACTGTAGATGATATCTACAGTTTCAGCGTTTATGTAAACAGTATTTTACAACGTCCGAACATGGATTACACATTTAATCCATCGACCAAAACAATCACATTTGTTTCAGGCGCAGTCACAGGAACAGTATTGGTCAATTCCTCAACACACTTCAAGTATGTTGATTATATTGACAACACCACAGTTGGTGGGTCTTTGCCTGTTGGTGCAAGATTTGGTCACAGCATAGGTTCCACTACAGACGGACGTCAGTTGGTAATTGGAGCACCAAACGACACAGCTGATAGCAAATTGTTAGCCGGTCAAGTTTATCAGATTGACAGAAGTGTTGAAAGATTTACAGTAACAGATACCGCACAAACTCAATATTCAACATTACGAAATTTCAACGGACCTGCCACAGTCAAGGTCAATGCTACATTCTTGATACCTGATGCATTTAATAACAATGGTCAATTCACTGAAGTAGATTCTAACACTGTGAATATCACAGCACCGTTGAACGTTGGCGATGTCATCGAAATAGAAACCAACACTTTCAAATTGATGCAGGCTATAGCATCAAATGCACCACAAGCCGGTGCAGTATTTGGAACAGCCGTTGATCAGTGTCCAACTAATTGCAGTCTTTACATTGGACAACCCAATGATTCTTCTGTGGTTCCTGAAGCAGGCAGCGCAGAAAGATTTGTCAATCAAAGCAGATTATACGGAACCATAACTGGAGTCAACCAAACACCCACACTGACTCCTGGCAATACCATAAGAATCAATCAAGTTGATATTGCAGTTCCAACGCCTGATACATGGAACAGTGCATTGACCTGGACCGCAGGATCATTTGTAATTTACAATTCAACAATTTACAAAGCACGGAGAGCGGTGCCAGTATCAATCAGCATTTCTGATACCACATACTGGGCGGCCTCAAATTGGCTGGAGCTATATGCAGATGCAATCAACACAGCCTCTGAACCCAACAGCATTGGACTTATTGAAATTCCAAATGCTCAGGCCTTGGTCAGCAACGGATATCTCACAATTTCTGTGCTTAATTCAGATGCGGCTGTGCCATTCACACAACTCACTGTGTTACCGGGCATTGGCAATGCATTCTACGACATTGGATTTGAAACACAATACTACGCTCAGACTATTCAAGCACCAGGACAAATTGCCTATTCACACTTTGGAGCATCATTGGATATCAGCGATGATTCGTTGACATTGATTGTTGGAGCTCCTCAAGGAACCGCATTTAAACCAACAACCTTTGATGGCGGCACCACTTATTTTGACAGTAAAGCCACAGAATATTTTGATCCGCTTAATGAAAGTGGTGTAGCTTATACCTACGATTTGTTATCTTCAGCCAACGGCTCGATATACAATCCAAGTAAATTTGTATTTGGGCAACAAATCTATGATGAAACATTGTCAAGTCTTGACGAATTTGGAACAGCAGTTAGTTATTCCAACGGTATCATGCTCATTGGTTCACCACAAGACGATCTCAATGACAGCGTAGGAGACTATGGAAAAGTTGCCAAACTTAACAATGTAAACAGACTTCCTACTTGGAATGTGGTCTACAGACAGACTCCTATTGTTGACGTTAACCTAGTCAACTCGGTGTTTATGTACGACAAGCTACAATCAAAAGTCACACAATACTTTGATTTTATTGATCCGTTGCAAGGTAAAATACTTGGCGCGGCACGACAAAACATTGACTATCTAGGCGCACTTGATCCTGCGGCCTACAACACAGGCGAAATCAACAACTATGGCGATACTTGGGTAGAAAATCACCTTGGAGAAATTTGGTGGGATCTTTCAACAGTGAGATTCATAGACTATCATCAAGACAGCATTGAATACGCTAGCCGTCGTTGGGGACAACTGTTCCCAGGATCAACTGTGGATGTGTACCAGTGGGTTGAAAGCCCAACACCGCCTGCGGAGTATCAAGGACCGGGCACAGTTTACAGCACTACCAGCTATACCATATCAAGCAAACTAGATGCATTGGGAACATTTGTTGCTCGTTACTACTTCTGGGTCAAAGGTATTCCAGAAGTAGCATCCAGACTCAAGAAGACATTGAGTGTACAAGCTATTGCACAGTACATTGAAAATCCTCGCAGTTCGGGTATTTCATATGTGGCCTTTTTAAGCCCAAGTACCACAGCAATTTACAATGGCAGAGAGTATATCAGCGCACAAGATACCATAATGCAAATTGAGTTTGACAAAATTGCCAACTCAGACAATGTTCACGTTGAATACGATCTCATTGCCGCACGTAACCCGGACAGTTTCTTGGTCGCTGGTCTGTATCGCAAGATGCTGGACTCATTCTGCGGCGAGGATACTCTAGGCAACAAGGTTCCTGATCCAAATTTAAGCCCAGCTGATTTGTATGGAGTACAATTCCGTCCACGTCAAAGTTTCTTTGTTGATCGTTTCTTGGCCTTGCAAAACTATTTAGAACGAGCCAATGCTATAATGGCACAGTACCCATTGAGCGACAGTAGATCATTTGCATTGCTCAACAGTTCTGAGCCAGAGCCTACTTCTGCGTCAGGTGAGTGGAACAAACGAGTACTAACATATCAAGAACTCACATTCCAAGACCTCACTGAAGTACCTGTGGGATACAAATATCTTGTGGCCACCGACTCGACCAATGATGGATTATGGACTATCTATACCGTGGTATTGGGCAGTGCATTGCTAGGGTCGCCCAAAGAGTTATTGCTTACCCGTGTACAGAATTATGACACCCGTCTCTATTGGGAATACATTGACTGGATACAGCCAGGATACAATGCCGGCATCAAACCAGTGGCCGAGGTTGCTACCTACAATGATTTGTTACGCTTGACAATACCCAATGGTTCCAGCGCCAAAGTCACACGCAACAGTTTTGGTAAGTTTGAAATTTATCAGTACTTAGATGGCGTTTGGATTCGCGTGGTGCTGGAAGACGGCACTGTAAGAATCAAAGAAACTATTTGGAATTACACAGCAGGACGATTTGGCTTTGACGTTGAAACCTTTGACAGTCAGTACTTTGATCAATTCCCTGGCACAGAAACACGACAAATTATCAAAGCCATCAATGAACAATTATTGATTGATGAGTTGGCCATCTTCCGCAATTCGTTGCTGTTGCTGGTGTTTGAATTCATACTCACAGAACAGATTGCTCCAGACTGGTTGTTTAAGACCAGCTTGATTGATGTCAATCACAAGATCCGTGATCTGTTACCGTACCAGATTTTCCGCCAAGACAATCAGGACTTTGTGTTGGATTACATCAGAGAGGTCAAGCCATACCACGTCAAGATCAAAGAGTTCAATCTTCGTTACGAAGGTATTGACACCTATGAAGGCAACGTCACAGACTTTGATTGCCCAGCTTATTACAACACCAGCTTGGAAAACTTTGAAGCACCTGCGTTAGACAATTCAGATCCTCCAAAGTACAGCAATAGTGTACCATCCAGTGACCCAATATGGTATCAATTGCCATGGAGCCAGTGGTATCAAAATTACACACTACAACTACAAGGCGCTGATGTTATAGAACCCGGGGCAGGATACACTGTTCCACCACAGATTACCGTAGGTATGGAATGGCTACCAACAATGTCTGTAACAGCCGGCGAACAAATTTTCCATCAAAATTATTTGTACACTGTGGTTGAATCGGGTGTTACAGGCACAGTTGGACCAACCTTTACCAGTGGCACAGCAACAGATGGAACAGCAACTCTGGGCTATGCTGGCCTGCGTGCCAAAGCAGTGGCGCGAGTAAACACAGCCGGACAACTAGTTGAAGTCATAGTAATCACTCCAGGATCTGGATATATTGTCACCCCAAACATGACTGTGTCTGGCGGCAATGGCACAGGTGCTCGCGTTGTTCCGGTACTAGGCAATGAACTAGTTCGCAACATCCTGACAGTTATCAAGTATGATCGTTACAATTATACCAGCCAGGTAGTAGATTGGACAGCCAACACCGCATACAATGCAGGTCAATTGGTACGATTCCAAAACAACGTTTACAGTGCTATCTTTTCAATCATCAACAGTGGTACAATTTTTGATCCAACTGAGTACACTCTAGTAGACGAGTCTACTTTAGATGCCGCTGATCGTGTGATTGGCTTGTACACACCTAGTCCAAATGAACCAGGACGTGAGCTGGCTCAAGTCATCACAGGCATTGACTACCCTGGTGTACAGGTATTTGGGCCATTGTTTACCCAAAATACTGGCTACGATGTTGGTAACTTTGATATCAACCCATATGACAACATTGACTATGGTCCAGAAGGCAAACCAACCTATGCTGAATCTATATTAGATGTCATTTACGAAAGCCAGTTCACTGACACCTATCTTGGCACAAGGCCCACAGATATCAATGTCGAAGGCGGTGAGTTCATTGACACATATTCAAGCCATGCACCAGAGGAATTAGTGCCAGGATCAACATTTGACACCTTGGACTTTAGAGTATACACACGTCCTGGTGCAGACTGGGAAGGCAACGGGCATGGATTCAACATTAGATCTATCAATCTTGCTTATACCATCAGCACTGATACAGTGAGTTTCAGTGATGTCATGGCTCATGCTGTGGCTGTGAGAGTGATCAATGTTACCAACAGAGTTTCATTGATTCCAGAAACACAATACACAGTAGACTGGCCAAACCGCACAGTCACAGTGATTGGCGGAGCAGCCAATGGCGATATCATTGACGTTCAAGTCTACGGCGTTGGTGGTGGTAGCCAACTGTACAAAGAAAGCTACCCTGGACAATTTGTTGGCAACAGCCTAACTATTCCTGTGATCACCGCGGTCAATTGGCAGCCACTGACAACCTACACAAAAGGTAGCTATGTGCTGTATTCAGGCAATGCATATCGAGTCCTTGAAACAATCTACAGCGGGTCTACTTTTAATACAGCATTCTATACTCTAGTTGATGCTGGTAGTGTGCTGGATGAGTTGTTGATATTGGTCAATGGTGAAATCATAACCAACTATACCTATGCTCCGTCTGTTAAAAAGTATGAAACAACTATAACATTCAATGACACCTATGACAGCAATGACTGGATCGTAGTGACTGCATTGGGTATAACTACTCCATTCAAGGACTGGAGCTATCCTCAAACTGAATACTTGTTGTATGACGGAAGCTCAGATACCTATACTTTAGACAACAGTTTGCAAGGAACCAATGACATCAACCTTATTGTTGAGCGTGACGGTCAACGACTACGCCCAGCTGAAAGCATTGAATACTTTGGTGACGGAAGTACCACAGGTCCTTACTACTTGCCAACTCGTGGAGAAACTCCGCAAGGTTTGATTTCTGACAATGATGTTGTGGTATACATTGATCAAGTACGTCAAAACCTCAGTGTTGATTACACAGTTAGCGCCTGGGATGGCAGCAGTGACCGTTATGTAGAATTTGGCACAGCACCAGCAAACGGCTCAACCATTGTGATAGCAGTCACCACAGATGCTGATTACACTGTTAACAATACCGAGCTTACACTCAGAGTTGGAGCCGCAGGAGATGCTGTAATTGCTGTGACCACTTGGAACGACACCAGCGAGCAAGCTATATTAACACAGGTATTCCAGGGTCCAACATCAACAGGTACTGTGGTTGGACAAGCCTACGATACCACAGATTTTGATGTCGGCACAGTGACTGGCGATCCAGGATCCTTTGACTACAGCATAGGCACAGTAATTGCAACCAATAACTTTGATACTGGACGAGTAATTACAGATGCTGAAAGATTGTGGGTAACACTCAACGGATGGCGTTTGTTGCCAGGTAATGATTTTACAGTCAGTGGCAGCGTTGTTACTCTTGGCGGAAGTGTAATTGGTCCAGGTGATGTGGTAGTGATCACATCATTTACAATGAGTGTTGTTCCAGAGGCCTTGGCGTTCCGTATATTCCAGGACATGTTAGGCAATCAAAAAATGTATCGTATTACCAGTGATGATACCACAGTGTTGACACAAGAATTAAGTGAGACTGGCGATGTCATACATGTTGAAGATGCAAACAAACTCAGTCAGCCCAACCCTGCTGCCAACATTTTTGGTCAGTTGACCATAAACGGTGAGCGTATTACATATCGTGCTCGCAATCTCACAGAGAATACTGTGTCTGGTTTAAGAAGAGGAACTGCTGGTACTGCCATCAACTCTCATGCTGTTGGCAGTGCAGTGATAGACATTGGTCGCGGTGAAGTATTGCCAGCTAGATATCAAAAGACCACACTGGTTGAGCCGTTTATTGGTGACGGGGTTACCACAACCTATGTTACAGAGCTAACATACAACAATACCGTGGTAGCCACCAATGCTGGAACAGTAAAAATCTATATTGGACCTACGCTGGGAACTCTAGCTGAATTACCACAGAGTGCGTACACAGTGACATCCATTGAACCAGTGTCAGTAACGCTGACTGTGGTTCCAGCGGCTGGGTTGATTGTCAGAGTACAATACACTGCACCTGACAGTACAATTATCAACACTGATATCACATCCAGTGGGTCAAGCGCAACATTTGGTACTACAGTAATAGCCACAGCAGAAACAATTGATCCTGCAGACTATACCGTGACCACGGTGAGTCCAGTTACTGTTGTATTTGATACTGCAATACCAGCCAAGCAAATTATACAAATTGGCGATTTAAACGCTTTGTCCTTCTACGTAGGAGACGGATCAACTACAACCTATGTCACTGAGATAGAGCTTGGACGAGCAGTGCAGGTCAAAGTTGGCGGAACTCTACTGGATCAATCTCAATATAATGTGCTTTCAGTTAGCCCTGTGGCAGTTGAAATGGCCACTGCGCCAGCTGACAAGTTGGAGATTGAAATCTTTATACAGCAGGCCCTGGTATTGTATGCACCCGGTGTTGGTACTCCGAGCAACGGACGCCCATTACAGGAACAGAATACCCTGGCAGCTTGGTTTATTGAAGGCCGGGTTTAATTTTTAAGGTAAATAATTTCATGCAAGAAAACAATGAAAAACCACAAGTACAGCAAGAAACCCAAAAAGCCAAACCTGTTGCCAAACCCAACGAACGAGCTGGTTTTGCTGTAATGGGGCATGTTAAAATATTTGATCCTAATTCTCAGGAAGTCATTGTGGAGACACGAGCATGAACACAGTTCCTGTAAAAATTGAAGGATTTGTCAAGATATTTGACCCTGTCACTCAGGAAATATTTGTGGATAAAAAGAACGCTATCCACTACGAAAATATCTCCATAAGCATGGCCAACAGTTTGGCCAATAAAAACATTGGTCAAATCTATCTCATGGCCTTTGGCAATGGCGGCAGCTCAGTTGATCCCACAGGAGTGATCACTTATTTGCCACCCAATACCACAGGTCAAAATGCTGATCTTTACAATCCAACTTATGCCAAAGTAGTAGATGACAACTCATCGTTAAACACAGATCCTAGTCGCAACAATCTCACTGTATTGCACACCACAGGAACTGTTTACACAGATATTTTGGTCACTTGTTTGCTGGACTACGGCGAACCTGCTGGACAACAAGCCTTTGACAACTCTACCAATTTTAACGGTGAGTATGTATTTGACGAGCTAGGGTTAAAAACCTGGAACGGAAGCCCTGATGATTTACGCTTGATCACCCATGTAATTTTTCACCCGGTGCAAAAGAGCTTGAATCGCCAGATTCAAATTGATTATACTGTGCGGATACAAACACTTACTAATTTGAGTGCCGCATAAATATGAGTAGATTACGATATGATAAATATCTCTAAAGCGGAGTAGAACAGATGGCATATACAATTAACCTTACTGATGGTACCATTTTTGCTGTTATAGCAGACGGTACTATTAACACCGATTCTAGCATGACCCTTGTGGGCAAAAACTATGCTGGCTACGGTGAATTCCTTGATGAAAACTTCATCCACTTATTGGAAAACAGTGCTAATACCACTGCACCTGGAGACCCATTGGTTGGTCAACTTTGGTGGGACAAAACCAATGGTGTAATGAAAGTCTACAACGGCTCAACATTCAAAGTAGTGTCAGCTGCCACATCAAGTTCATCTACTCCATCCAGCAACGTCACTGGCGATCTTTGGTTTGATACCACAAACGCTCAGTTAAAAGTATTCAATGGCTCTAGTTTTATTCTAGTCGGTCCTGCATTTACAGCAGGTACTGGTACTTCAGGCGCCATTGTTGATACAGTCACTGACAACTCACCAGGATCTGATCACGTTGTAGTCAAGATTTTCGTTAACAATACCATTGTTGCTATATTCTCCAAAGACGCTACGTTTACTCCAGCTGCCGCTATCTCTGGTTTTGCAACCATCAGCCCAGGTTTAAACATGAGCACACTGTACCCAGACATGTTGGGTACTGCATCAAATGCCGACAAACTTGACACATTGAACAGCACTCAGTTCATGCGTTCTGATACAAATACTTCAACATCTGGTACATTGAGTGTTCTCAATGACACAGGTTTGTATGTTGGTGGCGACTCAGATGGACGTTTGTTTGTCTCAGGCACAGATGTGTATTTGCGCAATCAAACACAAGATGGCGATGTTATATTCCAAGTCAATGATGGCGGAGCAACCACAACCGCTATCACAATTGATGGAGCAACATCCAACGTCAACATCAATACCAACTTGGTTGTATCTGGATTGATTTCAGCCACTGGTAACTCAGTGAACTTTGGTACAGCCGCTGTATCAGTTGGTAGCATTGTAAACAACAATGCCAACGGTGTTGGTAACATTGGTAGTTCAAGCACTTACTTCAACACAATTTTTGCCAAAGCCACATCAGCTGAATACGCTGACTTGGCAGAACGCTTTGCGGCAGATGCTGTATACCCAGCAGGAACTGTTGTGATGTTGGGCGGTGCCAAGGAAATCACTATAGCAAGTGAAGAGCTTTCAGATGATGTGTTCGGTGTTATCAGCACACGAGCAGCCTACACTATGAATGGCGCCGCTGGCAACGATGAAACACATCCACCAATTGCAATGACCGGTCGTGTTCCAGTTTTGGTAACAGGAACTGTACGCAAAGGCGATCGATTAGTGGCAGCAGGCATGGGCCTAGCAAGAGCCGCTAGAAAAGATGAAATTACAGCATTGAATGTGATTGGTCGTGCGCTTGAAAATAAAACATCAACTGGCGAAGGCACAGTTGAAGCAGTTGTGACGATCAACTAAGAAAGGATTTGATTTATAGACCCGGCTATAAATGTTTTTAACAACGACGCCTGTGGTAATCAACCACTTTACTATTGTTTGCAATAGAACGCCGTTAATTATAGCGTTGATATAATTCAACTAATACAAAGGGAACAAAAGAATGGCATATTCACTTGGATCAGTAATACTAGCCGACGATTATAATATTTTCGCGCAAGGCGGGGCGGCTAGCCCAAACAACAACGTGGCCAACATCAACACGGTGTGGGGTATTGGCAACAACGACAAGGGATATGGTCAAACAACATTACCTATAGTTCCCACAGTTGCAGCCGGAACTAACGTAGTTACAGCCACACAGTGGACCACACTGTTAAATCGTATTTCTAGTGCGGCTACACACCAAAGTTCTTCAATAACACCAATTACCAGCCCCACAGTCGGCAACACCATTTCGGCTTTTGCGGCGCTGTCGACCAACATTACCACAATCTACAACAATAGATTGAACTGTGTGTCATCAGGAACATCAATCACTGCAGGTGGTAGTGTTGATCGTACTACAAGTTGGACTGCCAGCGTAACATTCACACAGACTATTACATTTGCATCTGGTGATGCCGCACGTTATTTCTTCAACGCAGGTGGACGTGTTACATTGAGTTACAGTCGTACAGGCGGATCAGTAAATTCACAAAATACAGCAATCACAGACTTATGTACAGCAGTTGGTACAATTACTCTAACTGGTGGTTCAGGTACTGCTACAATCGCTGGCGGATCATTCACAGGAACAAACAAAACTGGCGGATCAGGTTCACCAACCATTGCATCAACAACAGGTTACTATGATCTTACCACAGCTAACGTACAAGTGTTTACACAGAGCTCAAGTTCTTACTATGGTTACGAAGGTAACTCTTTGACTATCAACGTCAAGTCTAATGGTACACAAGGTGCAAATGCTGATGCAGGTTCAGTAATTACTATTGCAACTACCATTGCCAAACCAGGTGGATTGACCACAGTTGATGGTACACTAAATGCCACAATGACATTGTTACCAAGCGAAAGCACCAACTTGACCACAGTCAGTTGGGGAACTCCAGCATTGGCAGGATCACAAACTGGCTCGTAATAGGCAATATTGGCAAACAAAAAGGGCCTCCGGGCCCTTTACTTTTGGTACATACTTTGTTATAATGGAG
>Ga0214921_10001301_pt1 | contig 43128 bp, 27 predicted proteins | sample LL1505_MetaG_FD_177992 | JGI IMG/M metagenome (GOLD analysis project Ga0214921, IMG submission 177992) | Freshwater microbial communities from Lake Lanier, Atlanta, Georgia, United States - LL-1505 | ecosystem: Environmental > Aquatic > Freshwater > Lake | place: USA: Georgia | collected...
ATTATAAATTCAGTTTCTAGAATGGAATTAAATTCTATTGAATATTATACAACATTGCAAAATTATCAAAATAACTTTAATAATGAAAATCCAGGTTTATATATGTATTCTTTTGCACTAAATCCTAAAGATTTACAACCATCAGGTAGTTTAAACTTTAGTAAAATTGAAGACGCCTATTTACAATTTCAAATGAATAATAATATTAATTATCAAAATGAAATATCTATGAAATGTTATGCTATACAATATAATTTATTAAAAATATCTTTAGGAATATTAAGTTTAGGATTTAATTAATACTATTTATTTTATTTAAATAGTATTAATTATTTAAAATAAAATATTATTTTAAATGTTTATAATTCATGTCCAATTATTATATATGGGAAATAAATTATTAATTATATTTTTATTTCTTAATTATTAAATTTTATTCAATAAAATAATTGAATTTATTTAATAATTAGATATTATATAAAAAATATTTATCTTAATAATTATAATGAATGGTTTTAATAGTAATATATTTAAATTTTATATTAGATCTAGTTTTGTGAGATCTTATCATAATAATATTCAAAAAATAATCAAACAAGTAGATAATAATTTAGAACATATTGATAATATTGAAATTAAAATTAATAATCCTAAAAAAATTAATGTAAATAATATTTTTAATAAATATATATATTCAGTTAAAATATGTATAATTAAAGATAATATTTATTTAAGTAAAACAATTGAAGATAATGATTTTGAAAAAGTATTGAATCAAACTGATAATTTTATAAATAATAAAATTAATATTTAGAGCGGTGCGTATTTTAAATGCCGGTTTCAATGACAAAAAAATATTCATCGCTTTAATCATTAAAGAGTTTCTAATTTCTAAATAATGGGCTTCCTTAAGTGTATATAAATGTATATACGCTTAATCCCATCAGATGTTATTTAATCTACTACCTTGATTAAACAACAATTTCTTTGACTATCATATGATGATGTTAAATATTTTATATTAAATGCAGACAATACACGCAAATTAATAAAATATTTTTATAAAAAAATTATATAAAATTAATATATTCCTTTGATAGTTCTATTTAATATTTGTCAATTCATGTTTAGTAATAACTCCAGTAATATTATGAAAATAAATTATTTAAGCGAATAATTTATATTAAATATTTAGACACTAAAAATAATATTTACACCCTTGAAGATTTAAAATGAGACAAAAATTTAATATATAAATATTTATATATTAAATGTTAAAACACAAAAATTAAGATTATATTCTATTAAATGATTAAGATTATTATTAAATCTAATATTTACAATGCAATTTTTTAGATGAATTAGATGATTTTAATATAATTATTACTAAAAATACACTGAATAAATTCTTAGAAAATAAATCAAGAATATTATAGGCTGTATTTTTTTGTTCATATGGTAAAAAGGCAACAATACCATATATTGTCCATATAATAAAAAAGAACCAATATAATTTTATTTTATTATTTTCTGTATTTGTTATTAAATATTTATCATAAATTAATTTAAAATAAAATATAAATGGTATAAAACCAAGTATAATAGATGTATTATAATCTATATAATTTAATTCTCCTGCTAATCCAAATAATAACATTATTGTATTTAATGTAATTATGTTAATAACAAAAGATTTGTTCTTACTTAAAAAATCTTTTAAACTAGACTCATTTTTATTACTTAGATAAGATATTAATGTTATTAACATTGTTGGTGTAGTTATTATCCAATCTAAATATCTATATGGAGTTATATTTTTAATTAATTTCAAATTAGTAATCATCCAAGTATAAAAAATGAATTCTATAATTTGAACACCAAATTCTAATTTTAATATATCTTTAATAATTTTTTTACTATCTGAAACATCAATATTTAATCCATATAAATTAATTAAACCAACTATAAATTGAATTATTAAAGAAAAATATGCAGATTCATATAACATTAATATTAAATTGAAAAAAAATATTTAATCATATAATTTGATAAATATTTTCAATAAACTTATGTATAAATACAATGCATCTTACAATTAGAAAGTTATATAAATATAGAATAAAAAATACATTTAATATTTGTATAAATAATTAAACAAATAAATATTGCAAATAATTTTATATTTTAAATAGTTTGATGAATTTATAAAAACTTCATAATTATCAACTATACTATATAAACATTTATATTATAAACCTAGATGATATTAACTCAGAATTATATGAATCTAATATTAAATTAAATTATGCTTGTAATAAACTAGATATAGCTTCAGCGAAGCAAGGAATATAGAGTCCCTAAAACAGATAATCAAGATAAATTAGAAGATTTCATTTTATTAAAAAGTAAAAATAAAAAAGCATTATATAGATATTATGATATATGTGGGCAATCTAATTATGTTTTAGAATTTATTTAATTAAAATTAAAAATTTTAATTAAATAAACGTTGATAGGAAAAGTAATAACAAAATAAATAAAGAAAATTATAAAAAACTTAAATTTATTACTGTAGATGGATATGAAGAATTTAGTAGAATTGATAATGTTGCTAATTCAAAAAATCTATGGCACTGATTAAAAGAGAAATTAAAGAAAAAAGTAGAATATTGCGGTAATGAAATGAATCTAATTGATATTACTGAGGAAGAATTATGGGATACTATTAAATTAGTATATGATAAAAGAAAAGAAGTTATTATTGATGATGATATAGAATCTAATAGTAATTATGATAGTGATTAAATATTTCATTTATAAAGTTTATTATTTATTATATTGTTCATATTTAATTTCTAATTATTTTATTTATTAATTCTAAATATATTGATTAAAATAAAAGCATAGCTTTTATTTTAAATAATGATAAAAAAAAATAAAATTTTTTTTTTTATCATTAATTTTGTTTTTATTTAATCTATTAAATAATATTTTTTTATAATTAATCTAAATGCTTTATGTATTTAGATTAATTATCATATAATTACATAATATTTAAGTTTCTAAACAATTTTTCATAATTATAAAACATAGCTTTTATCAGTGTAATCTATATATAATTTTACATTGTCATTTGTGAATTATAATAATTTAAATTTTGTATTGAATCACTATCATTATATTTATTAATTGCTAACTCATAATATTTTTTCATTAATTCATAATTTACTTCAATAAATTGATAGTATCTTCCTAAATTATACATTGCATAAACATTATCTTGTTCAATAGCCAATTTATAATATTTTTTCATTAAATCATAATTTTTATTATCTTCATAATAATATCCTAAATTATATAATGCATAATTTTCATTTGCTAATAAATAATATTTTTCCATTAGTTCTTGATTTATTTCAATAAATTGATAATATCTACCTAAATTATACATTGCTTGAATATTATCATATTCAATAGCCATTTTATAATATTTTTTCATTAAATCATAATTTTTATTCTCTTCATAATAATATCCTAAATTATACATTGCATCACTATCATCAAATTCCTCAATTGCTAATAAATAATATTTTTCCATCAATTCTTTATTAAACTTAGTAAATTGAAAATAATGTCCATTATTATATGATTTTATATGATTAGTCATATAATATTATATAAATAAGTCTATAAATCATTTTTTAACAAAATTTATTTATATTATGTCTTACAAAATATATTTTTTATAAAAATTTAAATAATTATTACATATAAAATGCTAAAATAATAAATCTAATTACTTTATCACAAAATTTTATTATAATTTGTGTTAATATATTATAACATTCATATAATAAATATTAAATTACAAGTGCCTAAAATTATATATATTATAAAAAATATATTGTTTAATCATTATTATTATTTGTAAATATAACATTTAGACTTACAACTGATATTGTTTAATCATTATTATTATTTGTAAATATAACATTTAGACTTACAACTGATGATGTGTCAGAATCAATATCATATAATTCTAAATCTGAATTAATTATATTTTCTTCATTATCTATATCATTATTACTAATATAATTATCAATATATTTATTATTACCATTCCAAGTATCTTTAATAATATTATTATTATTATATGATATTAAATTAATTTGATTAAATATTTCTTTTCTAATTTTATCATTAAAAAAAGTTGTTTTAATTTCATTAATATCTTTAATTATTTTATCATATTTTTCTTTTTTCTTAGATGAAAATTTATTTTTATAATGATTATATAATAATTGAATCTTATCTATTGAATTATCTAAAATTTTATCAAATAAATATTTTTTTCTATCTTTTTCAACAGTTCGTTTTTGAGGATTATAAATAGAAGAATATTTGCTTTCTAAATTTGTTGTACAAAAATTATGATTTTCTGGTAATCTATCATTAAAATTTAATAGTTCTATTAATGTTGTAATTCCTAGTAATTCTTTATCAAAAATCTGATTTACTTCTTTTATTGTTAATTTTGAAATATCTTCATTTCCAATTTGATTTATTATTATATTTATAGTATTATTATTTATTGTATTATTATTATTTATTATATTATTATTATTTATTGTTTTATTGTTATTTATTATTTTATTAATATTTGTTGTATTATTATTTGTTGTATTATTATCATTATCATTATTATTATTAATATTTGTTGTATCATCATCATTATTATAATTAATATTTTCTGGATTTAATTTACATACTGATTTTTGATGAACATATCTATATTGTTTATTAGCAAATTTTTTATGACAAAATTTACATTCTTTAACATTAAATGTTTTTTTATAATTTGGATTTAACTTACATGATTCTGTTTCATGTCTAAATTTTGCATGTTTTGATGATAATATTTTATTACAATAAATACACTTCTTATTTATATTATCTTCCATATTGCCTTATACAATTTATCTTTTATATATATTTTTTTTATTAAAAAAATTTATTTTTTTATAAAAAAAAATAATAGCGTTCATATAAATCATGACTTTTTCCGGATTTTTATAAAAGAGTATAAAATAATATTAAAAAAATCCAAAAAAAGTCATGATTTATAATATAAAACATGACTTTTTATAATAAAAAGTCATGTTTTATTATAAAAAGTCATGTTTTTATATTATAAAAAAAATACTAAATCTTTATTTTATCACATAATTAAATTTTTTATTTTTGATAATGCAAATTAAAGTTCTAATATACAAAATATAAAATTAATATTAAACCATATATAATTATTGGTAAAAAATAATAGTTTTAATTATAAAAATTTACTATTATAAAAAAAATAGATCTGACGTAGAATTATCTAAATTAATATTATTTTTTTAAATAATTAATAACTTATTCTATAATATTATTAAATTGGTATATGATAAAAGAAGCGATTATTGATGATGATATAGAATCTAATAGTAATTCTGATAGTGATTAATTTATTATTTATATTAGCTTATATGAAATGCTATATAATATAATTTATTAAAAATATAAAGTATAAATTTTAATTGATTAATGAATAATTGATTAATAAATAATATTATTTATATAATATTATTTATTAAAACTACATTAGTTATATATTTTAATCTGAATATATTTCATCATTAATACTATCTTCTATTCCAAAATATTACATAAACTAATTAATCCAAGCTAATTCAGCCATATTACTCATTATTCTTATAATATTATATTCTTTAACAACAGTATATATATTACATGGTAATATATTATCTGATGTTATTGTTATAGAAACATCATCAAAATTAGTAAAATTTAAATGTCCAGTAAATTGTTTTTCTAATGGATTTAATGAAAATGTATGACAATAATATCCTGTTGGTATTGAATTATTATATTTTTGTGTCGGTATAATATTATTAAAATAACTTTCATCCATAGCATTAAATAATCTTTCACCATTTACTTCTATCATTATGCTATTAATTGGGGATATTTCATTAACTATTATTTCATTTTTATATTGATATTTTAAATATATCATCATTATATAATTTTTTCTTATATCAGATAATGTTTTCCCTAAATATTTATCTTCATAATACATTAAATATTTTAATAAATTATCATCCCATATACTCATTTTACCAAATGTTTTTATTAATCTATCTATTCTTGCAGATTTATCATTAAATTCCTTAATATTATTTTCAATTATTGATATATCTAATGCATATTCTTTTTGTGTTTCGTTAGTATATATTTTATTATTATTAATATATAATAAATAATAATCATAACTAGTATTATATCTTGAAAATCTACTATCATAATTTTTAATATACTCTGGTATAAATGTAGTATTAGTATTTAGGGGTTTAGTTATAAATGTAATATCTTTAACCAATCCTGATAATTTTTTATTCATTACAATCTGTTTATCATTCAAATAATTAAATGTTATAGGTTGATATCTTGATATTATATATTCATGATTAAAAGTTCCAAATAATTTCCTTTCTTCCATATCTAACAATATACAATCTGATATTAAACTTATCTTGATATGAGGTATATTATTACTAAATGTTTTTCCTGATAAATCATTACTAACTATATCTTTAATTTCATTTAATTTATATACTAACTTTATTTCAGTATTTTTCATTGCTATAGTAGGTAATGCTAATCCTGGGTCTAAACTATACCAATATATTAATGGAATATATACAGTCCATCCATATTGTGTTTTTCTTATTTTTGTTATATTATTAAATTGTTTTTTTTGTGAGGATGATAAATATAAATAATAATGTATATTAAATATATCTTCATTTATTTCATCTATTAATTGATTATTAAAATATAATTTAATATATTTAAATATTTTATTATAAGATATAAAATCTGGCAAAACACTATTATATACATTATTTATAGTTGTAGTAGTTTTTATTTTCATATTATCTGATTGTTTTATATTTATAAAATTAGTAATATCATATTTATCATATGATATCAAATAAAAATTATTATATTCATTATCTATAATATTATAATTATTTATATCTTCAGCAAATACACTAACATTATTTAATGATGATTGATTATAAAATTGTGCAAATTGTAATGATTCTTGATAATATGATATTGAATTAACATCATAATTTATATTATTTAATATAAAATAATAATTTTTATTAATATCTATTATATCATTAAAACTAGTTATATAATATATATAATCATCATGATATGTTAAAAATACAATTCCATTATATATAGTATTATTATATATCAAATCTAATTTAATATTATTAGTTGGTTGATATCCATTTAAATTTGTAGTTATTAAGGTTTTAATTTTATATAAATATTTCTTAAACTCAACACCATTATAAGTATAAGGTAATATATAAAAATTATTATGTGTATATTGATAATTATTTTTATAATTAATATTATATTTTTTATTTAATTTTGGAATTATTAAACTTGTTATCTTATCAGATGGTTCAATATAATACTGATAAAAAGTAATGTCTCCAGTTATTTTTTCATATTCCCAATTTATAATTAATTTTTGTGAATTTATTATAAATGTATCTTTATCTATAACATAATCATTTATTTTATAATAATAATTATCTTTATTTATTATCATATCTGATGGTATTGTTATAATAATATTAGTATCTGTATAATAATATGAACTAAAAACCCATTTATTTTTTATAATATAATGAATATCTTTTACATCATATAATTTAGATAACACAAATGATGTTTTATTAATTATATATAATGATTTTTTATTAATATCATCAGGTTCATATATACTATTTATAATATCAATATCATTATCATAAATAAATATATCAGATAATATAGCTAAATTAATATTATCATTAATTTCATATAAATATTCATTTAGAAATGTTATTCCTAAAATTTTATTTGTATTTAAATGATTTAATTTTTGATTATGATATATTTTAGTAAAATTATAATTAGCTAAATTATCATCATAAATTCCTATTAATGTATTATCATCTAATATATTTATACTAATTGGATTATAATTAATATCACTATAGATTACAAATTCATTAAAATCATTACTTTTATAATCTATATTATTATCCAATTTATGATAATATATAACTCTATTAGTATAAGTTATTATTGGTATTACTTTATTAATTATTATAACATCTCTATTAGTAATTGTTAATATCTTATCTATATAATATCCATTATCATCATAATTTAATAAAATAACTTGATTATTAATATTTATAAAAGTGCTGTTAGCAATATAATTAAAATTCATATTATAAAATTTTAAATATAATCTGTTATTTATAATATTAAATGTTTTTATACTCATATATTTTATTAATTCAAATAAAGTATCATTTAAGATATTATTTGATTGTATTCCAACTGTTATATTATCACTAATATTTATAATATATAAATAATCCTTATAATATATCTTGTCAATATATAAATTATTAATATTATCAAATTGTAAATAATGTATATATCCCATGAATGTATTTAATATAATTTTATATGGATAACTTTGAATTATTGATAAATAATCAAGATTATTAGATGAATAATAAAATGTTAATTGATTTGGATATATAACAGGAGTTATTAATTTATTATCTCTTATACCACCATCTATAAAATCTATATACCAAGTAGACCCTGGAATAATATTATTATTATATAATGATATTTTATAAGGGAAAATATCATTAGTTATTATTTTATTATTAATAATATCTAACTTATCTAAAGTATTAGGATTTAAATCTCCCATATCATATTTATCAAATAATTCATTAATTAATACTTTTAATCCTGTATTAATATCATAATTATTAATTGGTTTTTTATTTAATATATCATTATAGTTATTACCTAAATATACTAAATATTTCAATAATTTATTAACTGATACTCCTATAAATGAATTATTAGTTTTATTAATCCAACTATTAATTTCATAATTAACTGATGTTGAAAACATAACTATATTTTGAGTTGGTTCATATACATATTCATTAGTAATATAATAACTTGGTGAATTATCATAATAATTAGGATGTAAATCATTGTTAAATATAATATTATTACCATCAAAAAAAGCATCATATGAATTATATTTTAAGAAATCATTAATATTATCTATACAATTCATAAAAAAATCTGGATGTTTTAACCAAGTTTTTATTTCATCAAATATTAATATTTCAATTTCTTTCATTTTGTAATAATTATTTTTTAGAATATTATTAGTATTTATTTCTGTTAAAAAAATAGTTAATTTATTTATATCATAATTAGATAAATAATATATATCACTATCAATTTTAACTATATTCCCATTATCCCATTTTAAATAAATTTTATAAATTAAATCAGTTTTAACACTATACATTGTCCACTTATCCCAAGGTTTAACATAATTTAATAAATATTTTAAATCTATTTTAACATAAAATAATTTTTGTCTTAATTCTTTAATATCATATAAATTATTATTATATAATACCCCACTTTTATTTCTTATTATTAATAAATTAACTAATTCAGTTTTAAATGTAGTATCATAATTTAATGTTATTATTTGATTATTAATATCATATATACTTAAACCAATTTCATTAATATAATAATTTTCTGATAATATTATATTTTGTATATTATAATAATAATCCCTATTTGATATATTATATAATTTAATTGGACATACTATATACTCATATTTATCATTAATAATTTCATTAACTTTAGGAGTTGTAATATTTTTAATTGCAGTTTGTATATAATTTATAGTTTCTGTATATAATGATAATATATTATTACTAATATAATCAGAACTAGTTATATAATATTTATTATTAATTTTTATCACATTACAAGATATTTTTAATTCTTCATCTATATAAACTTTACCAGTTATTTTATCATGATTAAATTTAATTTCTTGTTTATAAATATTATCACTATATATCAAATCATTAATCATATTTATATCATATTTATATATAATTTTAATAGGTGAGTGATTATAATGTATTTCTTTATTCATATGTATTTCATCTAATGATAATATAAATGTATAATCATTATTAATATATACACTAAATACATTATCTATATAATATTTATCATTAGTAATAATAATATCACTATAAAAATTAATTTTATTAGGATATGTTATTTTTATTAAATATACACAACTATTTTTATCAATTAATAAATGATATGAATTATATAATAAATTATAATTATCAATATATCCATTTTTATTTATTATATGATAATTATAAAAATATAAATTATTATCATTTATACTTGTGCCATATGAAAATATAACATCAGTTTCATATATTAATTTATCATTATCTAAAATAAACTTGTTAACATTAATATTAGTTATATTATCATCAATACTTATTGCATTATTATATAAACACTTTAATGGAAAATAATATATAATATTATTAAATGTTGAAAATGTTATTTTATCAATCATATTTATTTTATTTAATAAATATATATAAATATTATTATTCTCTCTGACTATTTTTTTTATATAATTATAATCTCCTCCTAATTTAACTGGTTGTAATATATAAAATTGAGGATGATTTAATTCATGTAATATTTTAAATTTATTATCAACATATTCGACTTTTATTTCAAATGGAAATGAATAATAATCTATTTTATCATTAACAATATATTTATTTTCAAAAAAAGAATTAATATTATATTTTAATAATCTGACCCATTTATTATTATATCTTTTTATATCATTATTTATAAGTATGTCATAATATAAATTATTAGTTATTATATTTATTTTTCCTGAATTATTTACATGAATTAAATTATTATTATACTTTATATTATCAGAAACAATATAATAATATCCAAAAGCTATTATATTATTATAATATAATTTATCATCATTAATAACATAATCATTATTATTATTATTTAAGTTAATAAAAGTAATATTAATAATAACAGTTTGAGATACAAAAAAATAATTATCATTATTATTATAATATCCATCATATACTAATTCCCAAATATCATTTTTCCCAATATATAATTTATTATCAATAATACTATATTTATCATTAATAATTATATTACTATTTATTATATCTATTGATTTAAAATTATTATAATGTTGTAATAATAATATACTATTATCTTCAATTACAGTATTATCTGTTATAAATATATTAATAAATGGTTGATATGGTAAAATAAAAGATATATATACATTATTTATATTATTATTAAAAGTTGGATTTGTTATAATTTCATTATCTCTAATATTTATAATTTCATAAAATGTATTATTATAAATAATAATATCAAATTTTTGTAATTTAATAAAATTATCAAAATAAAATAATCTATTATTATTATAAAATAAATTAAGTTTTATTGATTTATTATTAAATGTACATACATGAGATAATTCCAAATTATTATTACTTATTACAATTTTTTCAATATAAGAATCATAATATACATTATAATTTATATTTATATCCTCATTATATGATAATATATTATTTAATTCTAATTCTGGTAAATTAAAATCAGATTTATTTATTATCCCTATTGTATAATATCCATTATATTCATCCTTTAATAATTGATGACCTCTTAATAATTTTAATTCATAATATTGAGTTGATACATTTAAACCATTTACATAATAAAAATTATTGTTGATTATAATAATTTCTCCCATAGTTAAAAATGTTTTATCATATTTAATTATAGTATTATTATTAATTGTAATTTTATTATTTATATAAATTGGATAGGTATCTAAATAATGTCCACTATATGTGGCGCTAGGCTGTCCCGGTTTATTATTGATTAAATTAAATTCATTATTATAATATATATTATAATTAGTATCAATATATATATATTTATCATTATTAGTTATTGTAGGAGAATATATTAATTTTGGTTTTATGTTTAGTATACCATTAAAATTATGAGTTTTTATACTATATTCATAATTATTATCATCTCTAATATCTATATAATATTTATAATATAATTCATTAATTGTTAAATTATTATTTATTAAATTAGGAGATGAACTTATTATTTTATAATTAGGATTAAAAATATTAGATATTGTATATAATGGTTGTGCTATATTAGGTAATAATACATTACTATATAAAGTTAATAAATTATTATTATTACTAAATAATGTCCAAAAATACATATAATAAATATTATTATTTGAATTAATACATTTAATTTTCCATAAAAATAAATCAAATGATGATTTAAATGTAAATTCAGAGTTTATATAAACATCATAATATCTACTTTGTGTATCAACAATAGAAATTAATATTAAATTATCAGTTGTAGATATTAATATATCATTAGTAATAATTTTTCCTAATTTATAATTAAAATTATCAGAATTTATTGTTATAAATGATGTATTAAAATTATCAGAATTTATTGTTATAAATGAAGTATTAATATCATTAACTGTTATAATAGGAATATTATTATTAGTTCTAGTTAATATAATTGGATAATATATATTATTATCAAATAATAAATTAACTATTACATCATCTTTGGTAGATGATATTATTTTATTATAAACATCAAATGATTCTAATGTATAATAAGAATTATAATTAACTAATGTATCTTTAAAAATATTATCATTATAACTTATTGTATTGTCTACATAGTTCTCAGTTATATAACATTTCTTACTCACTTTTAACATTTGTCTAACATCAGTATCAAATATATCATTATCAATTAAATATATACCCTTAAATGATATATTATTTATTATATTAATATCAATACTATACATAACATTTCCGGTTTCATAATAATATATAATATTATTGCATTGATAAAAACAATAATTAGGTAATATATCATTAAATGTAAGTTCATTATTATTAATAATAACATCAATATCTATATATATTCTTGGCAAATCAGAATTATATACCCAACAATGATAATTATTATGAGGAATAATATTAATATCTTTTATTTTTATAAAATATTTATTATAATTGTTTATTAATAATACATAGTTATTTTTATCATAATTTAATAATAAATTATTATCATAACTATATACAACATGATTTTTAATTACCATTGGAGGATATAATGTTAAAACAACATCATTATATGATTTTATTATAATAGAAGATAATAAACTATCAATATAAATATAAGATTTATTATTAATAACACTAAAACTATCATAATATAATATTTTATTATTTATTTCATAATATGAATTATTAATTATATAATCTATCTTATAATTAACTGATTTACATATTTCAATATCATAATGGGATATATTAGGTATCATATTCCAAACATTATTATTAAGATAATATAAAGTAGATTCATACAAATTAATTTTATTTTCAATTACAAAATATAAATAACATATATTATTATTATAAGATAATGTTCCATTTATTAATTTATTATTAATACTAAATACATAATCCCCAGAAGATAATGTAATAGATATCATATAACCATCAACTATTTTATAATTATTATTATTAAAATTATAAAAACCATTAACTAATGTCCAACCATTATTACCAATATATAATTTATTATTATCAATTATATAAATATTATTTATTGATATATCATTTAATGTTAAATTTGATATTGTAATATTAATAAATTCATTAAACATAACTTTAATTTTATATATAAAAGTTGATGGGATTTTAATTAATGATAATATATTGAAATCATTAGGTAATGTTATCTCATAAGGTGAATGTATTACTAAATAATTAATATCATTTATATTGTTATTAGCATCTATTTTATATATATTACTATCATCAAATTTAAAATATTTATTAGTATAATAATAATTTGATATATTGGAAAATAATCCAATATATTTCATTTTATGAGAGTCATTAATCATAATTTTATCATATAATTTATTATCAGTATATGTATTATCAAATGATGATGTTATTATAATATTATTATTTAATTTAAAATTAGTTATAGTATTATTGTTATAAATAATTTTATAAATATTATTATTATCAATTGGATGTAATAAAGTAATATTATAAGTTTCATCATTATTATAAAAACTATTAGTTATCATATTATCAATTTCGTCATTAGATAAATATTCTTCCTGATAATTATTAGGATTAGATATATCTAAATATGTTTCATTATCTTTAATATATTGGATATGATTAGTAAAATATAATGAAATATTATTTAGATATAAATTAGTATTACTTATAATTTTATTTGCATTATAATAATTATATACTGGTGATAATAAATTAATAAGATTACTAAATGTTAATTTATCTTGTGATATATTATTATCTTTTAATAATCTTAAACTTTCATGACAATATTTATTAAAATCTGAATTACTAAATTTAATATTAATATCATTAAATATTTTTAAAGTAGTAGTTCCACAATATTTATTTAATGAATTAAATGTTTTATTAAATAATTCTAAATATAAATTATTAATTGATTCTATAGTATTTATAATAACTTTATAAGAATTATCATTATCTATAATATGGTCAATTTTATCACTTAATATATTAATATAATCACTAGCATATTTATTAATTAATTCAGAGGGTGGAATATTAAAATAATCAAATGCAGGATTAAATGTTGTTTGAGTTATAAGTGAGTTATCTATACTATTTAAATTTAAATCATAATATTTTTCATCAGAAGGTTTAATAAAAAATTGTTGTGTTGATAATGGTAATAAAAATGTTATATCTATATCATTTAATGTTATTTTAGATGTTTCATTTAATTTAAATTTTATATTATAAAAATATAAAGTTGAATGATTTAATATAAGTTTATTAGATGCAATCATTATAAATGATTTATTAAAAATATAGTCATTTAAATCAGAAAGATTTTTATTATTAATAAAATCACAATCGGTAGAATGGCTAATAAAATCATTTAAATTAGGAACAAAATTATTAATTGGTATTTTTAATATATTATAATTTATTGAATTATTTGTTGGTGTTGATAAATAAAAGAATGGTAATATATATGGTGTTTTAACAATAATTGAGTTTGGATTATTATCAATGTATGAATTATTTTTTATTATTTTAATAAAATAGAATTTATTACTATTATTAGTAGTTCTATATATTTTCCAGGCATTATATGTATTATCATAGATTGGAGAAAAATTAGATATTTCAATATATTTATTAATATCATTGTTAGTTATACTAATTTCATCACTTGGATAAGATTCATTAAAAGTTTCAGTATTATAAAAAGATATTTTATATTTAAAAGTTCCTACTAATTTTGTGGTTGCTATATATAAGATATTATTATTTATTATATAATCTCCATTTTTAATATCAGTAATAGGTATTATATCATAATTTATAGCACTAATATTATTAAAATTAATATCAATTAATGACCCCTCACTCAAATCAATATAATGAAAAATATCATTAAAAAAATAATAACCTGATTGCACTAATTGATTATTAAAATATAAATTATTATTATCAATTTTATAATTAGTTATATTTATAAAATATAACATATTAGATTGATTATCTATAATATATGTTCTATCCAGATTACTAATATAATAATAATCATTATCAATAATATTATTTCCTAAATATAATTGATTATTATATATATAATAACTATTATTATTTATATTATTAAAATCAGTAATAGTTGTAGCTATTATACTATTAAATAATTGTAAAGAATTTGTAATATTAATAATTGTAAATTTATTATTATAATTTATATTATCAGAAGAAATAATATAATTACCTTTAATTAATAATTCCCAATATCTTTCAGTTCCAAGATATATATTATTATTATAAATAATATACTCGCCAATATTAGTAGTTTCAGGTATATTATCATAATTATTAGCAATTATATATGAAAAAGTAATAGCATTACCATTATTAATATATAAATATACATTATTAATACTCACTATTATAGAAGTTATAAAATAAAATCCATTAGATATTAAATTCCATTGATTATTATTTCCATAATATAATTGATTATTAACTAAAGTATAAGTATTATTTGATACAATATCAGGTAGTATATTATTTATTAAAACATTTATTTTATTAAAAAATGAAATAATACCATTAATATCAACTGTTATGAGTTTATAATTATAAAGTATATTAGTAGAAAATATTAAAAAATTATTAGATTTAATTGTAGCCCATGCTGAATTTATATAATATTTTATTACATTATTAACTATAATATACTGCCCTTCAAGCCCGTTATCAGGTGTAGTATCACTATAAGATGCATTAATTATATTAAATATAATTAAATCACCATTATTATCACAATATATATATTTATTATTATAAATATCAGAATCAGATACAACAAAAAAATAATTATTAGTTATGTTTACCCAAGCATTATTAGAATTATAATATAATTTATTATTATACATAACATAATTATCACTAGATGATAATTCATAAACTACTTTAGCATTAATATAATTAAATAATTTTAATGAATTATTAATATTAATAATACTATTTTTAGTATTATAAAAGGTATTATTATCTGATTTAATATAATATCCTCCTTGGATTACTAAGTCCCATTTATTTAAATTACCAAAATATAAATTACCATTATAAATAACATATGAATTATTAATACCAATCAATGGTAATATATTATAAAATGTTGCATTAATATTATTAAATGAAAGTATATCAGAATTCTTAATATAAATATATTTATTATTTACATAATAATATCCTTTATTAATTATATTCCATGTATTATTATTTCCATAATATAACTTATTATTAAATATAATATAACTATTATTAATAACTATAGTAGGTATTGAACTATAATAAATTGCAGTTTTTTCATTATATTTTTTAATAGTATTACTTATATTTATAATAACTTTATGGTTATCGTATTTGTAATAACCTTCAGTTACAAGATTACCATAATTATATAAATTATTATTATAAATCTCATATTCATATATTGAAGTTAAAGTATATGAGGGATTAATATTAATAAAATTAATAATATTTATAATACCATTTTCATTAATAATATAATATATATTATTAATAGTATTATAATAATATCCGTTTTGAGCAAATTCCCATATTATAGGAAAATCTACATTTCCTGATTGTGTTAATAGTGTAAATGGTAGAGATTTATAAGGTATATTAGGTTGTGATGGGATTAATTTAATATTATCTTTATAATTATATTTATTTACTAAATAATATAAACTATTTTTATCAAAAGTGTCTGATATAGAAACTATATTATTATTAATAGTTAAATTATTACTAATACTATAATTTAATTTAAAATCTTCAATATATATTTCATAAATATTATCTAAATTATGAAAAGTAATTTTATCATTATTCATGTCATATAATACTATTTTATTATTTTCTAATATAGTATTTACAATTGTTGTTGAAATTTTAGTATTACTATTAGGTAATAATGTAAAAATATTATTAAATAATAATCCTAATTTATCATCATTAATTTTATCAATATAAATAGTTTCAGTATTATTAGTAATAGTTGTTAATAAATAAAATTTATTATTATTATTTTTTGTTCTATATATTTTTCTACCTATAACATTAGGATTTGAAGATATTGGTATATTATAAATTTTAACAACTTTATTAGCAGGAACATCAATATTTATTATAATACTACAATCAGATTCATCATTAATAGTATAAAATGTAATACAATATTCATATAATCCTATTAAATTATTAGTATCATATATAGTATCTAAATCAAATTGTAATGGTTTATTTATTTTATTATAATATACTATATTTAATAATTTAAGAGTAGGTTCATTTAATAAAGTTATATCAATATCATTAATTGAATTAAAAGATTGTGTATATAAATAATATTTATTAGTATTAATTATTGGATAATTAATTTTATCTTTATGAAATAAAACAATTGGTAATTCTTCATTAAATATTATATTTAAATTAATAATATCTTCATTATTTAATACTAATTTATTATTACATTCAATTATTAAATATAATTGGTTATTATAATAAATTTTATTATAGTTAATTATTTTATTATTTATAGTTAATTTTATAATACAATTATCATTATAATAATTATTAAATTTTATATATAACAGATTATTAACACTATAAACTATTTTATTATTAGAATATATATAATTATAATTATTTTGAATAGATAATTTATTAAAATTTTTATTTAAATTTATTGAATTATTTGATATATTAATAGTAGTATCTAAATTAACAACATCAGTTAAATTAATATGAACATCAAATATATTATTTTTTAAATTTATAAAATTATTATTATTAATTGACATATAACCCATCCAACTTTCTTTAAAAAATAACTCATAATATGACTTTTTAAAGTCATCAACTAAATATAAATTTGTTGGATATAATGAATAATAAAATGTTGATTTTCTATTTTGATAACCTAATAATCCTCCATTATTACTATTTAAACTATTTACATCTAAAAATTTTTTATATAATCTAACTAAAACATTATTTCTCCAAAATATTATAAAGGATTTAATAGATTTATTTAAATTATATAATGTTATTAAATTATCAACAACATCATATGATATTAAAGCAAATACATATTCTATATTAACAGGAGTTAAGTTATTCATTTCATTAGAACTTAAATTCTCCTGATTACTAATAAGTGTTGTATATTTAGTAGTTTCATAATTTAATTGATAATTATAATTGTCATTATTTAGTAAATCTATTAAATTAGCATTATTATAAAAAGTTCCATAATAATAATTATTAAAATTTAATTGTAAATTAGGAACATTATAAAATCTTGATAATATTGTTTTTAGTTTAATATAAATATGAGTAGGATTAGATAGATTCATATTTTCAATAATTGATACAATATTCTTACCTATAAGAATATAATTTCTTTTAAAATTTTCAAATAGAGGATTATTAATATTATTTATTTTAAATATTGTATTACTATAATAATTTAATTTTTGTTCCCAATCATAAGTAAAATTATAAGATTCAGATATATTATTAATATTAATAACATTATTATTAGAAATTTCATATTTTTTCCAAATTGTCATAATTAAGTTATGATCAGCATATAGAAAATTAAATATTAATGATAATACTAATAAATTATAAGGTAATATATTATCTTTATAATTATTAAAATTTAAAAAATTATTTTTACAATATTGATATGCTATATCCATATCATAACCTAAATTATTGATACTTAAATCTTCAAAATATCTAGATACTTCATTAACTGCAAAATTAAAATCATAATTAAAATAAAATTTATTAGGATAATTAATAAAAATTTCATTTTTTAATTTGTTATAAAGCACATTATATTTTGATTTAACAGAAGTTATAGTATCATAAAATGCTTTGTTATTTAATGATTCATTAAGACATATATTTTCTAATAAATTAGATTTATATAATAAAATATTAATTAATGAAGATGTTGGATTATCTATTAATTTATATAAATAACAATTAGATGTAAATTTAATATAATCTGGTAATACATTATTAGTTAATATATTTTTATCAATATTATATAATTCATGATTAATATCAATCATTAAAAATAATTTATTATCAATAACATAATATTGATTATTAATATAATAAATATAACATAATGTATCATTATTATATATTTCAATACTATTAATATTAATATTATTTATCGTATTAATAATATTAGTCTTACTATCAATTGTAAAATGAGGAATATCTAATTTTAAATACTGATTATATAATAAATCTCCATTTTGGGATATTATACAATTAGATTCTTTATTAAAATCTAATCTTCCTAAATATCTATTATTTTGATAAATAGTAAATGGTGTATGCTGTTTATAAACTTTTTTAAAAAAAGTAATTTCTGGATTTAAAGTTAAAGGAGCATCTTGTATACCAGTTATAGCTAATTGAATTAATCCTCCTCCTGTCATAATGCTATTAGTCTGAAATAGAAAATAATCTTTAATTGGGGAAAAATCCCAATTAAAGATTATTTAATAATAAATAATCTTTAATTGGGGAAAAAATCCCAATTAAAGATTATTTAATAATAAATATTATTTATTTATCAATTATAAATTATTTATTCTATTTATTATTAATGAATACATATTATATAAAGATAATAGTATTAAAAGATTGTGGTTATTCTAATAATGCATTAAAATTATTAGAAGAGTATAAAGTTCCTTTAAAAGTTATTCAAATTGATCGTGATAATAAAGATTTATTAAAATCTGATAAAATAAATACATTTCCCCAAATATATCTTAAACGGAAAAATAAAACAGGACATCTATTATTAGGAGGTTATACTGAATTAAATAATTTAATTAATGATATAAAAAACAAAACTAATATAACTAATTTAATGACTAAATATAAATGGTCTAAAATAGCAATAATTAAATTTATTGAGTTAATTGGACTTCATTATTAATAAATATACCAACTTTATTTGATTCTGAATCATATACATCACCATTTTCTTTTTGTTCATAATAATATGTTTTATCATTTAATATAATTTTAACAAAAATATTTTCACTAGATGATGATTGTGATGGTATAGACGGTTTTTCTATTTCTTTTTGTTTTATATATTTATGTTTTATTTCATCATAATTTAATCCTTCTCCCTCACATACTAATTTTAATAATTTTATTTGAGAGAGTAAAATTAAATTATTTTGTTCTTGTTTAATTTTTTTTATTTGAGTTTGTAATTTAGAATCCAACTCATGAGTTGAATCAATAAAAATATCATATAACTTTTTTATCTCTTGATTCTTTTTCATTAATTATAATATAACCATTATATTATAATTAATATATTTTTCAATTTTTTTATAAATCATGTTAGGTTTATCCTAATTTGAATAAAATAAAAAATAGAGTTTTTTATTTTAACCATAAATAAATTTATTTTTGGTTTTTGAATGATCGGTTAAACCTAATAGTCGTCAAGAGGTGTGCAAAATGACGCAAGAGTTAACTCACATAGATGCTTTGCAGCTTGTATTTGTGCATCAGTTCTTTTGTGCTGTTTGGTACAATTTGCGCCAAACTTGCATGAACGGTTATATTCACAGTGGCAAAACTGGATGCACTCTTCTTGGGTGATGTATACTCTTCTTTCTTCCCATTCTTCAGAATGGGTATTAGATGGGACGGGATAAACAATTTCTTTGAAGAAGAACTTGCACATCTGACCATCGTCTGGTTCTGTGTTATGGTTGTTTTGGGAACTGGATAGAAAGCCACACTTGTCTAGCTTTACGCCCAGAAAATCACACAAAGAAGGCTCCACTAAATATTTCCCACAATGAACAGCATAGCAAGTGTAAGCATGCATAAATTCTTTGGCATGTTTCTTTTGCTCATCAGATAGTGAATGACTGCATCTGCATCTAGTTCCAAACTGACACCACTTTCTGTCTGGGAATACATTACCTAATCTCTCTTTAACCTGTTCATTGTCCATGTAAATGATCTTGCCCTTGTAGTTAATTTTCCAGAAGAAATATTCACATAGCTTCTTGTCATGGGTTTGAAGAACCGAACTTGTTGGTCCAGAGAGACTCTGACCTGACGGAGCAGCCATGGAACCTACACCAGTTGTGGTGATACGGTGCATAGTGCCTGGAAGCGTTTGTTCTGGAAAAACTAAACCTCCACTGATGGATTGTGCCATGAATAACAATGCGTGTAATCTTTCTAGCTTGCCAGGTATAACAAGTCTAACTTTCTTGGGTGGACAGATGCCCCCACGGTAAAGTAATAAAACTATTGAAATAAATATAAATAAATAATTTCAATTTTTTTTATAAACAACAAGTCCAACATAAAGATATATCATTATTTTTATAATCTGCTTTTTTTTTGCATTTATTACATAAATTATGAGTTGTTTCACGTATTAAATTTTTAGTATTATATTTTATATGTAATGGTCTATTTAATATTTTATAATTTAATATATCAAAATTGAGAGTTATATTATTAGTATCTATATCAGTTATAATAACTGATGAAATTTCATTTAATAAATTAGTTAATTCATAAGAATATGACATTATTAAGATAATATATACTTATTGTCTTAATAATTTATTAATCAATTTTTTTTATTTATTGATAATAAATATTATTTCATTTATTTTTAATAAAATGATATGATTCCCATTTAGAATCAGGTTGATATAAACATTTATTCTTTAATTCTGTCTCCATATGACTTATAACATAACTTAATGTATTAATAGTTTTTAAAATTTCTTTATTATGTAATAATGAATCTGAGTTATAAATAGAATCTATATAATTAATTAATATTTTTAAATCAGAAGAAACCATATTATGGACATAATGGTCTTGATAACATATAGATTGAGATTTATTATTACTATAATTAAAAGAACAATTATCTTGATAAGAACAAAATTTATAAGAACATCTAGAAATATAATTATCTTTATTTAATTTATTATCATGAACTAATTCTTTTTGATTAAGTCTTATTCTTAATGTTTCACTAAAATCTAATAACATTTTTAAACATGAAATAAAAAATGTATAATTTAAATTTTTATTTTGTAATGTATATTTTGTTAATAATTTTATTATGTCTAATTCTTTTTGTAATATAATTAAACTATTTTTTGATTTTATAGAATTTATTTCATTTTGATTATGACATAATTGGGTTAAATCATTTAATTTATTTTGATATTCTTTTTCCATATTATCAATTCTAGATTCCATGTTTTTTTCAGATATTTTAGCTAAAAATTTATTAACATAGCTTGTTAAATTATCATTTAATGATAATTTAATACTATATTTTTTATCCCATAATAAATTATCTTTCATTTAATTATAAATATATTAAACTCTTTATATAAAGATTTTTCTATACTATTTTATATAATGATTAAACAATATAATAGACCTGATAAAACTTTTCAAGAAACTCTCTCTAATGAAGATATTAAATTACAATTAAAAGATTATAAAAAAATAGAAGATATTACTACTGTTTCTATTGGAACACATATTAAATATTTTAATATAGATCCAACCACCAAACAATCAAAGTTTCGTATGGGTGGAACTTTACAAAAGATTGATCCTCAAGGTAGATTTATAACACTTTCTAATGGAACACTTAATTGGTCAGTTCAATTAACATCATCTATTTTATATCAAAAATTAACAGATAATGAAATACAATTAGAATTAAGAAATGAAATATATAAAGAAGTTTATTCAGAACTAAGCCATAAATTTAAAGGTGGTAATAATGAAGAATTAAAGAAGGAGAATAGCAAATTACATTTAAAGTTAGAAGAAATGGATATAAAATATAATGAATTATTAAAAAAAAATTTAAGTTTAATATCTAAATTAGAAAAAATAGAAAATGAAATTAAAAAAAGAAAAAAATGATATAATAATATTATAAAAAATTTTCTTAATAAATTTATATATATATGCCTAAAAGTTTTTCTGGTGTAAGAACAATTAAAAATTTTAATATGAAACAATCATCTAATACTTTAACTGATTCAGATTCATCTCTTGTTAGAACAGTTGTTAATAATATGGATGAATCTATACAACCCCAATCAATACATGGTTTTAATGAACCTGAACCAGTTATGAATCAAATGCCTATGATGAATCAAGACCCATATATGAATCAAATGCCTATGATGAATCAAGACCCATATATGAATCAAGACCCATATATGAATCAAATGCCTATGATGAATCAAATGCAAATGATGGAATCAAATAATATGATGAATCCTAATTTGTATATGGGAAATAAAACTAATAATTTATCAGCATTAAAATATTTATCTTCAGATAAACCACAACAAGTAAATCAAAATAAATCTGATATGATTAAATTATTAAGAGGAAATAACAGAATGGAACAATCATCAATGCAAATGATGCAACCGCCAATTGACCCATCAATGCAAATGATGGGTGCAATGCAACCACCAATGGACCCATCCATGCAAATGATGGGTTCAATGCAAGCACCAATGCAAATGATGGGTGCCATGCAACCACCAATGCAACCACCAATGCAACCACCAATGGACCCATCAATGCAAATGATGGGTGCAATGCAACCACCAATGCAAATGATTGATGCAATGCAATCACCAATGCAAATGATGGGGTCTCCTATGGAACAATCAATGCAAATGATGCAACCACTTCAACAATCTAATTCAAAATTTTCAAATCTTGCTAAATTAAGTATGTAAAGTATTAAATGTAGGAACATTAATTAGTTGTCCAATAATATAAATATTATTATCTAGTAATACAAAATTATTATTTTCATCTTTTTCTAAGGAACCAACAGGATAATGTAATTCTAAATCATAAACTACACCGTTATTATCATTAAGCCAATAAAAATTATCTTCAGATAAATTACCTGATGATAATTTCTTAACACATTTTACTTTTCTAACTCTAATTCTACTTATTTTAGAATCAATAGAATTTAAACCATTATTTGTTTTAATATCATATTCTATTTTTTGTTGATAAGCAGGACCAACAACTTTATCAAATAAAGAATTTTCATTAAATTGAAAACATCTATATTTAGAACCCATCATATTATGATTTTTAAATAATTCACAATCTACAGCAGCTTCTTTAACCGCTTCTGTAAAAGATAATAATAAATTATTTTTTTTTCTTGATATATCTTCCATTTTTTCATCAGTAGTTATTTTTTTATTATTTCTTATCATTTTATACCTATATACATCTACTGTTCTTTCATTTAATGGTAGGTCTTTATGTTGACAATATCTTAATGCCCTACCAATAACTTGTTCTATTCTTACTTCATTCCAATAAGGTTCTAATATATGGACTTGTCTAACATTATTTAAATTAATACCTTCAGCTCCAGCAGGTGATATCATAATTATTTTACAATATTTACCATATTTATTATCACTCATATTGAATATATGTTTATTAATTTTTCTTATTTCTTTATTAATACCACCATGAAATTCGCAATATCTTAAATAATCTTTTGATAATGTTTTAGTAGGTTCTAATTCATTTTTATTAAATTCTTTATCATCATCAATATCTATAAATTTAAAAAAATGTAAATATACTTTTAATAATTGTAATCCTTCCATTTCAACATAATTTGAATATATTAATATAGTTCCTTTAATTTTTAATAAATTAAATATTAATCTAATATATTTAGGACTAGATGTCATCATAGCTTTGAATAAATTACTTTTATTATCTTCAGATGAATAAAATTTATGATAATTTCCACCATAATTACCTAAATAAGATTTTATATCATCTATTATTGTATGGTCTTTATCAGTTTTTGATATATTTTTCAAATATTCAATAAAAGAATTTACAAATATTCTAACAGTTTTTAGATATTCTAATGCTTGTTCATTTGATTTAATTACTTTATTTTTTTTTTTTTTATTTTTTCCTTCATCTATTATTAAAGCTTCTTTTTCAGATATTTTAAAGTGACTAGGTCTGGGTCTTTTTTCACCATTTATTTTTTCTGATATATTAGGAAAAACAAAATTACATGATTGTCTTGTATATGATGAATATGTTGATATTTTATCTCCTACTTTTCCTCTACTATATTTTAACATCTGTTTTTCAGCTTTTTCTTCTATAGCTTCATAAAAATTATATATTTCTTCTTGATATGATTCCATTGGAATATTAACATAATGAATCATTTTTTTTGCATATTTATCAGGAGTAGCACCAATATAATAAGATACTAAACCTAATATTCTTCTTTGAAACATATTTTTAGTATTTTCATTTAAGGATGCAAAATTTGTAGATGATATAAATAATTGTGAGAATGAACTTTCTGACATTGGAAAACTACCTGGTCTTAATAAATTAAATATTAATGCAAATTCAAAAGGATTATTAACTACAGGAGTAGCAGATAATAACATTACTCTAGTATTATTATTTTCTTTATTTTCTTGTAAAATATAATCATATATTACTTGTGCCCTTTTACCTTTTTTTCCTGATATATTATTATATACATTATTAATAAATTTATGTGCTTCATCAATAATAAAAATAGACATTTTACTTGAATCTGATTTTTTTATTTTATCTAAAAAATCTTTATCAGCAATTGGAGAATCATAATGAATAATTATAATATTATTAAATCTTAAATCATAATCAGTTTTAGTCATATATTTTTCAATATCTTTCATCCATGGGTCATCTCTTAATGATGCAGGAATAAGTAAAAATACATTCCATTTTGGTGTATAATTAAATAATATATTATAAACATTAATAGCAGAATAAGTTTTACCAGCACCAACCCCGTGATATATTAATATATCTTTGAATGGTGATTGATAATTAATAAAATTACCAATAAATGACTGATATAATTGAATTCCTTGTTTTTCCTCATTACAAGGGTCTTCTCCAGGTTGATAAATAATTTTAGGTAAAACAAACTTATTAAAATTTTTCATAATCCATAATGGAAAAATTCTCCCATTCATTTCTAAATTAACAATATTTTGAGAAGACATTATTATTAAATTAGATAATATAATTTTATCATATAATTTATAATGAATAACTATAATTTTTTTGATAAAATATATTGCATTAATTTAAAACATAGAACTGATAGATATAACTCATCACTCAAGTTTTTTAGGAAATTAAATATTAATGTTAAATATTTTTTGGCTGATAAACATCCTAATGGTGGTAGATATGGATGTTTTGATTCTCATATTAATGTTATAAAAGACGCTTTTTATAATAATTATAATAATATTTTAATATTTGAAGATGATGTTAAAATAGCTAAATATTATAATAATAATTTATTAAATAAAGCAATATATTTTATGAATAATAATGATTGGGATATATTTTATTTAGGTTATTTTCCATTTAGTTATAATTATAAATATAATATAATATCTAATAATATTATCTCATCTAATCCTTTTGGAGGTCATGCTTATTGTCTTAATAAAAAATCTATTAAAATAATTTTAAATAATTATCAACAAGTTATAGGTAAAATGCATTTTGATATATGGTTATCACTAGAGAATAAATTTAAAACTTTCTGCATAGCTCCTATTATATTTGACCAACATTTTAACTTTAAAACTGACAATTCAACTCATGGAACTTTAGAATATTATTTCAGAAAAAAACAACATTTATTTGAAGATTATAATATTAATTCTAATGTTTCTTTATTAATTTATAATTTTCATACTCATAAATTAATTTTAATTATATTAGTATTATTTATATTTATATTTATAATAAAAAATTGATTTTAATATTTATTATTAAATAAATATTATTATCAATAAATGTGGAACTATAAAACAATTAATAAAATTAAAATACATAATTTAACTAAATATGGTAAAAATATTAATTTTGTAAAAAAATATTCATTGGCAATGTTTAATAATAATTACAAAATTGATAAATATGGTTCTAATTATTTAATTTTTTGTCTTAATACTTTACCATTATATAGTATAAAAAAAGAAATTGAATCAGATTTGTGTTCAATACATGATAAATTTAATACATTATATGATTATGATACTATTATTATAAATAATTATTATAATAATTTATTATCTGCATATTTAGCAATTGATTATTATCATAAAGAATTATTATATATTGATAAAAAATGTATAAATACAATAATTTATGATACAATTAAAAAATTAAAAATGATAACATTATTAGATTTAGACAAAATATGTAAAATTAATATTAATATATCATCTGGATTTTATTCATTATATAGGTTAATGAATTATATATTATATGAATGTTTAAAAAATAGTATACAAGCAATAAAAATAAATCCAATTATTAATATCAATATAACAGAAGATGAAAAAAATATAATTATAAATATTGTTGATAATGGAATAGGAATTAAAGATATCAATAATATTTATAATTTTATGTATACTACAAGTAAAAAAAATAATTTATCATTATCAGGATATGGTCTTGGACTATCTTTTTCTAAATTTTTTATTGAATTCTTAAATGGAAGTATTAATATAGATAGTGTATATAATAAGTATACATCAATAATTATTATATTTCCCAAGATTTAGGTGCAGGAATATTTTCCTAAGAATATAGTTTAAAAATAAAAATAATTATTTTATAATTTTAATGGAAACTAAAAATAGAATATATAATACAGATTTTAGAAAAAAATTAAAATCAAAATTAGAAAAAATATTAGATAAAAATGATTTAATAATAATATATAATATCATAGTCAGTGATATAGGAACTAATATATCAACAAATAAAAATGGAATTTTTATTAATATGAATATATTATCTGATAATTGTATTAGCAATTTAAATAATTTTATTGAAGATAAATTTAAAATAATAAATAATAATGAAAATGATAAACAAAATTGTAAAGTATATAAATTAGATGATGTTGAAATTATGTCTGAATTAGGTCATAAATTAAGCAATCATGAAAAAAATATAATTAAAAGAATCAGAAATAAAAATTAGTTTTCTCAGGAGTTATTTATTAAATTTAGATACTGCTTATGTGGGTTGTTTTCTAACAGCTCCTCTGCTTGCGTCTCTTTTTGCTTTTGATTGTTGTATTGGTGGTGATGATACTAATTGTTGTAGTGGCATTAATTTAAAACTAGGGACCCGACCTGTGGGGACAAAAGATGCTGAAGGTGTTGAAGATGCTGAAGATGCTGAAGGTGTTGAAGATGCTGAAAGTTTTAAATAATCTTGAAGTATAATAGTATTATCATATTCTCTGTTAGTGCCAATTGACATTTGATTAGTTAATATATCTATATACTCATATCCTAATAGATAGTTTTGGGCATTAATAACTATTTTTAATTTTTTCACAATATCTAATAACTGTTCTCTAGATATTGGTTTGGTGGTTTTGGATGTATCACTATCACTAGATGGTTTATAATAATTTTCAAATAATGTTTTTATATAATACCATAGTGACATTGCATCAGATGGACAAGATTTATTAGAATCTACATTAAAATCCTTATTTAAATTAAAAAACTTACTATACAACTTAAAATTAGATATATTTCCCAATATTTTATATAAACCATTAGATAATATATTATCTATAGTTAATGATTGTGTAGTGTTATTAATTGGAATAACAACATATATTATTTCTGGCTTTGGTTTAACATTAATATTTAATAGTTTTCTAATAAGATTTTCTAATAATGTTGCTTTTTCAATATCACTGCCATTAATATTAAATACTGAATATAGTTTTTCTTTAGCCTCAATAAATGTAGTGGTGAATATACGGTTGATACAATATTCTATTATTTTGTCTATATATTTTTTTAAATACGATTCACTTGTATGTTGTGTGATGATACCAAATGCAAATAAGAGTGTTTTTAACATAATAACATTTATCATATCATCCTGTTCAGTATAATATATTAATTCAAGTATCATTAGATTATTAGTTTCTTCAGCCTCATAACCAAATAATTCTTCTAAATTTTGAAATGTTAATGTGGTTTTTAACCTTATTGTTGGTTTTTGTTCTGATTCTTCTTGTTCTGATTCTTCTAATAATTCTGGCATGTTTGATGTAAATATTTTATTTAAGAATTGGTGTAATGATTTTATCCCAACATCATCCTCCGTAACCTTAAAATTATATGGTACTTTTTCGAATTTAGTTGTATTAGTTCTTGTATCAGTCAATTCTTGCCCTTGATTCAATATAAACATCTTGCCAATTTTTTTTAAGAATGTGTTATTCATTTCATGTAAATATTGATGTGCTGATTTACAAATATCTTGTTGGGGAACAGTTAAATTTATAGCCTCTATATATTGTACACCAGTATCGTTAGTTTTAACTACAGGTAAAAATGTTAATCCCTCTTTAATTTTTAATAACATATTTCGGTCGTTTGGAAAATATGTGTTTAATTTTTTTTCTATATTTATAATTGCTTTACTATATTCATCATATGAAACAACAGTTCCAATTGAAGAATTTATCCCTGCAGCTGTAGCGACAGCCCTTCTTAATTGTGTTGCAGATCTACTTCTAGCTCTAGTCCCAGCCCCTCCTGTAAGTTCATAATATTTTGTTTTATATTTCATATATTTATTAAAATAGTCATCTTGTGTAAAATTCTCAGGTGGTTCATTAATATTTAAAGTGTAATCATTATTTTTAACTCTCATATATTTTTGTTTATATTTAAGATATTTTTCTACAACATCTGATATCATTATACTATACTATATTTTTTTTATATTATAATTTAAATTATTTTATTTTGTAAATGTCCATTTATAACCTTTACAAATTATATCAAATTCACAAGATGATAATAATGTTTTTCTTGCAATTTTAAATTCTTTCATAACATCTTCCACTGAAGAATAAATTCTTAATATATTATTATTTATTGGATGAAGTTGATGTATAGATATACCATTTACACGTTTATTAGGAAGTTTGTTATTTTCTAAATATTTATTTTTTAATGAGTCATGACAATCATCCCACATTTTAATATAATGCCCACTACATACACTTTGACGTTTTATTGCATTTGCTACAGATGCTGAACTAGTTAAATGTCTATCTTCTTTACAAGCTTTTTGGTCAGGAAAAACTTTAACTATTTCTGTTTTATTTAAATTTAACATTGCTACATATCCTATTTTACTTGTTTTAGATTGAACTGTTTCGGTAAACAGCAGTTTACCTTAATAATTAATTTAAAAAAGCAATACTTTTTTAAATTAATTGTTTCACCAATATCTTGAAAAGTATCATCTGAGAATTCTCTTTTTAATTCTGCCCATCTATAATTTTTATAAATTAATTTTTTATCAATTGCATTTTTAATTGATACTCTTGATATACTCATACTACTTGATAATGAGTTATCTCTTAATGCATAAGCATAACTTTCATAAGTTTCGTTAAAAAAACTATAGTTTTTTTAACTTAATAATTACAAAAAAAATCTTAAAATTTTTTTTGTAATTGTTTCTATTAATGTTTTTCCATCACTACTATATCTTTGAATTTTATTTCCTCTTTGTTGAGTATGTTTTCTATTATCACTTAATAATATAATTGGATCAATATAAGTAGAATCTTCATTATTATTTAATAATGAGATTTGTTTATTTTTCTCTTGAATCTGTAATAATTTTATCTTTTCAATTTCAATTAGTTCTTGACTATCTAATGATGATGAAAATTTAAATTTATTATGAGTTCCAATTTCTATAACTTTATTAAGTTCAATATCTGATACTAAAAATAATTCATGAGAATTATATTCAGTTCCATTATACTTATATTTACTAATATTAGGATGATGATGTAAAAATTTTTCAAATGCTTCATTTATTGGACAATCATATATTTTGATAATATTGCACGTTTTATAATCTTTAATTAATGTTATAATTCTATTTTGAATTTCTTTAGAACTACCAATTTTAATTAAAATCTTATCATCAATATTCTTAATTTTTGATATATACACAATATATTTATTTTTAAATGCTTCAACTAATGATGTATGTTTATTTAATTCTACTGTTTTTTTCATTTTTTCTGCTTCTTTTTCTAGTGCTAATTTAAAATTATTTTCAATTCCTTGGATTTTTAATTCAAGGTCATATTTTCCAGTTTTTCTTATAGATTTAATAACTGAACATAACCATTTTTGAAATGGTTTTGCAATAGGTTTTCTTGATTGCATTAATAATCTATATACGCCATTTTCAGTAAGAAATATAGTATCTTGATTTCCTCCTGTAGTTATACTATTACATAATACTTTTTCATCTTCATCAAAATTTATTATAGATGAACGAATATTTTGTATTTCTAATATATCAGCTATTTCAACCGCTTTAAAATAAGCTTCATCATCTTTCCACAAAATATTTATTTTATATTCATTATTATTAATTACAAATGCTTCTAATATATCCATAACATGTATTTATATTATTTCTTTAAACAAAAATATACTAAAAATATTAATAATTTACTTAAAAAGAATATTCAAAATTTACAAAATTTTATAAAAATGAATAAGGGTTAAAGGGTGTACGTAGTACGTACACCCTTTAAATAAATGAATATTAATAATTCACTATAGTTAATATTCATTAATATAATAAAAATGAATAAGGATGAAATAGTATAAGTAGTATATACACCCTTTAAATAAAAGAATATTAGAAATTCACATTCAACAACGTAGTACGTAGTGATTAACAACTACTTATAAGAATATTATTGATTTGCTAAATTATTTCTATATGTTTTCATATATTCAGTTTTCATTTTTCTAACTTTATCTTCTCCTAATTCTTCTTTTTTTTTCTTAAGATATTTATGAACACTTTCTCTATTTCTTAATTGTTGTTCAGAAACATTATTATGATCAATAATTTTATTAGATGTTTTCCATGTATGTGATGGAATAATATAATCTGTTTTATTTAATCCTAAATTATAAGTATTATTTAAGTGGTCTATAAAATTATTTAGTTCTAATTGAAGGTCATATGAATTAATTTTAGTTTTATATTGTATTCTTTCTCCATCAATCTTTTTACAGAATTGAATATAATCTACATTAGAAACATTAGTAATTGAAAAATTACAAGGCATATTAGGTTTAGAAATAGTTTTATCTATAGTTTCAAAAACATTAATAATTGGTAAGTTTGGTATAGTATAATGTGATAACTTTAATTCTGGATGAGTTTCATTTAAAATATTAATTAAATCATTAAATTCTTGTTGAAAATCATTAGACTTTATTGTATATTTTTTAGTAATTCTTACTCCTTTTATTACCTTTGCATATTGATAATAATATTTCCCCTTTTCACCATAAAATGAAAAATTTTGAGGTAAATTTAATTTTAATCCTTCTAAATTTGTTAATATAATATCATTATCATTAGATACTGTATTAGTAGATTCATTAGATACTATATCATTAGATACTATATCATTAGATACTATATCATTAGATACTATATCATTAGAAACTATATTATTAGAATTATTAGGATTTTGCATATTAAATTCAGGATATTTTTTATTAACTTTATCAATAAAATAGTTTAATTCAAAATCAAAATTATCAGGTTTAACTAACATTTTTAGATTATATCTTTTTTCATCAGTTCTTCTATCTAATATTAAATGTGGAAGACCTCTAAATTTTGTATAAGATACATATTTTGGTAATTTAACTTTATCAGAATCTGATTCAGTATCAGATTCTAAATCACTAGTTTCTTCATTATTTAATTCTTTTAATTTTTTAATTGTCATTAATAGTTTTTCATAATTAGAATATTTATTAGATTTAGATGTTTCCCATCTATCACAATTAGGATGACCACAAATATAAAAATATTCTCTAAATTTTCCAGATTCTTTATCTAATATTTCTTTACGATAAACTACATATTTTGGTAAATCTGAGTGAGTAATACCGTCAGGTAAATCTATTGCATCAGACCTTCTTTCTTGTTTATCCCTATTAGTATTTTGAATAGACATACTAACAATTCTTAAATTTGAGTTTCTATTATCTAGTTTATCACGATTAATATGGTCAACTGTTCTTTCATAACTACTCAAGTCTTCTTTATGAACATTCATAATTACTTGATGAAGATAATAAAATTGTTGTGTTCCATTAATAGTTGTAGCAATATAACCGGTTAAATTATGATACCATGATGGTCTAGTATCATCAACATTAATAACTTTATTAATATCATCAAGAGAAATTTTAGTATAAGTTGTATCTTTAATATGCATTAAATAATATACACTATTATTAATATCTTTAACTTTCCAATACATATTTCTATATTGTCCATTATATCTACCTCCTACAATTTTATAAGGTGTTCCATAATCTAATATTATATATCCTTCAGGTGGTGGAAATTCATCAGAATAATCATTTTTAACTTTAAATTTAATATTTTTACATCTATAATCATTAATATTCTTAATAAATTCAAACTGACAATGTTTATTATCTGGATATAAAATATCAATTAATCTTTTAACTGATTTATAATTCTTATAATACCATAAATTATCTGTTTCATCAAACATAAAATTTTCTACTTTACAATTTTTTAATTTTGTAATAATTGCACTTTGTCCAATATCTATTTTTACTTTGCCGACTAATAAACAGTAATTTTTATTTCCAAATTCAATTACCTCCATTAATATACTATATAACTATTCCTTTAAATAGTTTTATTTTCAATTTTTATAAAATAATAGTTTTCAGGATAAAATATATTTATATAATTTTTATCTTGAATACCCCTCTTCATTTTCTCATGAACTACACCTCAATTCGAATAAGCACATCCTGCCATCCCACTCATAACCCGTAATACATTATAGTTCATTGTATAAATATTGAGTGATGAGTCTTTGTTGCTACCTACAAATTCACTAACATAAGCTCCATTACCTGGAGCGTTATATTGTCCACAATCAACTTGTAGTGTTGCATTATCAATACGAGAGAAATTGCAAGTTCCTGTTGGTTGGTAGTCTTCAGCTTTAAGGGCGAAACTGTAAACGTTAACACCATCACAAGGAGTGTTAGAGAAATGTTGGAATGGTTGGACATAATTGAAATAATTACCATCACGAGCTTGGAAACGGTCATGTCCATTTAATTGTAGTTTGGCACTTACAACTGGATTATCAGAACCATCAACAAAATTGCCATAATTATGATAATTAACAACATTGTATAGAGATAGTTCTAATACTTGTGAATATAATCCAAGTCCTACTAATGTTTCAAAAGTTCTTGTCATATCTTCCATAGTTAAATCATTTCTTACTACAATAGCATTATTTAATAAATCATTTAATAATTCTTGTTCAGAATTTCCTTGTGCAACTAATACTTTTCCACCTGCTGCAGCCTGTTGTGCTACTAGTTTAACATCAACTTTTGATAATATAGTTCCAAATTGATTTCCGGAAACATCTCCTGATAATGTTCCTTCAAATAAATCACCTACTGCAGTTGCAGAACCAGTAACTTTAATTTCATATCCTTCTGAATCAATTTTTTCTACCCCTGCACGTGATGCTACAATTACTAATTTGGCAAATCTATCTTTTGCTGCAGCCCAATTATTATCAAAAGCATGAGATACCCATCTATGACGATTCTTATATAGTTGTAATTTTGGAACCCATATTAGATATTTACTTGGATGATTGAAATTTAATCTGTATCTGTTTGATGATCCACTTAAACCCTCAGAGCCTGTAAATTGGAGTTGTTCAATAAGATACTCATGCGAAGCTTGTGCAAATCTTTTTCTTTCCTCACTATCTAGGTAGACATAATCTATTAGTAAGTATGAGTCTTGCATTAGATTAGATAGTGCAGGTTGAGTATTACCAACCCAATTAACACAATCTAATGCTTTTCTAAAAGTTAGTGTAACTCTAACATCATGGTATTGTAGGGCAATTAATGGAAGTGCTAAACCGTTATTACGGTTAAACCAAAATTGTAATGGAACATACATTTGGTAAGCACGTTTGCCAGTGTTAGAAACTTCAGTTAGATTAGCAACATCACCAATCATCTTAGCATAACCTCTTTCTTGTCCTACTTTATGAGTTAATTCATACCATACATTAAGCCATTCACCATATTGTTCATCAATTTTAGAACCACCAATTTCAATTTTGCATGAATCAAGCATAGCGTGTCCTAATCTGTTTACATAACCCCATTGTTGTTCACCTGGAGCTACTTCATTTAATGATACTGCAACATACATGTTGGTAATTAAATCACCGTTTCTGTTAATATTGCATGTTACTGTTCTTCCAAAATCAGCAGCACCATTCCAAGTTTGTTGAATTGGCTCTACTGAAAAATTAGTGTGTCTTCTATAGACCACCTTGAAGAATGTAATTTGTGGATTTCCACTTAAATACACGTCCTGAGCACCATAAGCTACAAGTTGCATTAAACCACCTCCCATTATGATATAAACTTAAGTAGAAAAAAAATTATAGATTTTAATAAAATTTTATATAAATTATGCGTTTTTAAAGTAAAATTTAAAAGTTTTTATAAAGAATTATAACTTTTTATAACTAAAATTAATTTTTTTAGAATATTTTATAAATTTTTATTTTTTATAAATTCTTTCCATTTATTATATATTTCTTCATTTTTCATTAATTGTGATTTATTATTAAAATTTTTGATTTGTGTTTCAAACCAAGAACCTAATTTTTTATTTGTACATGTAGCTGATCTATTTGGTTTCTTTTTATATTTATCAATATATATTTCAAGTTCAATAAAATTATTATTCCAACTAGTAATTTCATCTTCAAAAAATTTATTATATTCTTTTATAAATTTATTCCATTCATCTCTAATTTCATCATTATCCATAATTCCATATCTATTTTTATAATTTTGTATATTATGGTTTAACCAATTTCCTATTTTTTTTGTATGTTCATCTAAAGATCTAAATTGTGGAATTTTATTATTTTTGTCTAAATAATCTTTTAATTCAAATAATGTATTATACCAAATTGTATTATTATCTAGATAATATTTTCCATACTCAGATATAAATTCTGTCCATTTATTATATATTATTTCATTATTCATACATCTTGATTTATTTTTATAATTTTGAAATTGATGATTAACCCAATCACCTAAATATTTTATTTCTTCATCATCACTTCTTTTATTAGGTTTTTGTTTATTTTTATCAATATATGAAATAACTTTATTTAATGAAGTAAACCATAAAGTATCATTATCTATAAAATATGAATTATAATCAGACATAAATTGAGTCCATATATTATAAATTTCTAAATTTTTCATTATATTAGTTTTATTTTTATAAAAATGTTTTTGTTTACATACCCATAAACCTATATTTTTAATATTATTATCTATATCATGTTGAGTTGGTAATTTATTATTTTTATCAATATATTCTTTAACTTTATTAAATGTATTTTGCCATTTTTCTGTTTTATATAATTGAATTCCTAAAACTGTAATTTTATCATTATGTTCAATATTAATTTTATCACGATGAGATATATCTTTAATTTCATCGCTTACTTCAATATGATTAATTTTTTTTATAAAATCTGTATCATATTCTCTAATTGAACTTATATAATCTAATGCTGAGTCTGATGAAAGACAATATAAAAATATATTTGCAATTTTATTATGTTTATATCTCATTGCTCTACTCATTCTTTGGATATTTTTAATTTTTGACTTACTTATATAAGTCATATATATAGAATCACAACTTGGAATATCAATAGCTTCATCTAATATATGAACACTTAATAATAAAGATATTTTTTCAGATTCATTAAATTTTTTAAGAATTTTTTTTCTTTTATTATAACTATCATTACAAGTTATATTATCAATATTAACATCATAATTATAATATTCATTCATTTTATTAAAATTTTTAATAAATAATTCTATTTCTTCATGGCATTTTAGATAAATTATCATTTTTAATGTGCCTAACATTTTTATAGCTTCTATTAAGAATTGTAATTTTAATATATAATCTTTATTTATATCTAATTTATTTATTTCTTGATTATTTTCATTAGAAAAAATAGGTAAATATAATTTATAATCTGATATATATTTATTAGTTATAGCTTCATTAAAACTCATTTTATAAATATATTTTTCAAATAAATCTTCAACATCAATATCATCATTATTTTCTAATTCATAAATTCTTGGTGTTGCAGATAAATATAATTTTTTTATTGTATTATTATATATAAGTTTATTTATATTATCATTATCATCATAAATATTTTTATAACTAAAATTATGAAATTCATCAAATATAACAAAATAATCGTCATTAAAATCTAATAAATTTATAATATTACAAGATTTATAAGTTGCAGATATAAATACTTTCTTATTATCATTTATAAACTGTTTTATATCATCTATATCTCTAGTTCCATCTGAATCAATTAATATACATAGTCTATCACTTTCATATATATTATATCTATCTATATTTTGTCTTGCATATTCCTTTAATGGTGTTATCATTATAACTATTTTATAATTCATTCCAATATAACAACTGATTAAAGTTTTACCAGTTCCACAAGGAAGAGAAAGTATTCCAGATTTGTTATTGATATAAAATTCTTTGGCTAAATCTATGACATTTTTTTGATAATCATATAATTCAAATTTATGAGTTTCATTGACTTGTATAAATGGTTTTCTAATTAATTTAATTTGTGGATGATTGATAAATGATTTTTTTATAGTTAGAGATATTTTATTATTATAATAAACTTCTCCATTCTTATCATAATGTTTAGTCATTATAAAAAAGAATCCTGCTAAATTTTGAATTGTTATATAATTTGTAGTATAATTTTTACACTGAACTATAACACAATTATCATTATTATCAATATAAATAATATCTGTTCCAATATCTTGTAATGAATTTTCATGTTTATTTAATCTATTTTCTAAATAGTTAGAAATAAAATTATAATCAAATAAAACATATTCTGGAACATCTTTCCATAAATATGATTTTTTGACATTTGAAAATGTGTTAATATAATTATTAATAAATTTTTCATATTCCATACCTTTGATAATATTTTCCATTAATATAAATATATTATAATAATTTAATATAATATTATATCAATTTTTTTAGTTTAATATAAAGAAATATAATTAAAAAATATATAATAACTGAATGTCGTTAAAAAAAAATTTTCACGACACTACAATTAAATATAAAGAGACAAAACAAAATAATAAAGAAATTACAACATTAGATAATAAACATAAAATGATGGTTAAATATATAACTGATAAAAAAAATAAAAAGGAAGATATTTTAAAAGAAATTGAAGAAATAAATAGTAGTATAAAAGATAAAAATAATAAAGATAAAAATTTTTTATTAGACAAAAAAGATAAATTAGAAATAGAATATAAAATAATATGTTCTAATTATGATGAAATGGATTATTATGATATTGCAGGAGATATTATAACTGATTATTATGAAATAAAAGAAAATAATGATTATGTTATAAAAGAATCTAAAAATATATTAGATTTTTTTGTATCAAAACAACAACCTATTAAAATTACTAAATCAAATAAAACAGCTTTATTTGAAAAATATTGTCAAAGAATAGATGGAATTAGAATTAATCAAGATGATGGTAGTAATAGAGTTAAATATTGTAATGAGTGTGATATGGAGAAAATATTAGATATGACAGAAAGTGCTTATATTTGTTCTTATTGTGGAGATAGTGAAATGATTATCATTGATGAAGATAGACAAATTAAAGATTATTCACCTTATAGAAGATTAAATCATTTTAGAGAATGGTTAAATCAATTTCAAGCAAAACAGAGTCCAGACATATCAGAACAAGTTTTTATAGATATAGTAAGAGAATTAAATAAAAATCGTATAACAGATTTATCAGTTCTTAATAAAAAAAATATGAAAATAATATTAAAAAAATTACATTATAATATATATTATGAACATATTGCATATATAATTAATAAACTTAATAATTTACCACCACCTAAAATAACTAGAGATATGGAAAAAATATTTATATCAATGTTTTATCAAATTCAAGAACCCTGGGAATTCTATAAAAATAACTCGAGAAAAAATTTCCTGTCGTATTCTTATGTTCTTCACAAACTGTGTGAGCTAAGGGAATTAGACCATTTATTAGATTGTTTTCCATTACATAAAGACCCTGACAAAATCATGGAAAATGACCAATTATGGGAGAAAATATGTAAGCATCTCAATTGGGAATTTATTTCATCATTTAAATAAATATATTGAAAAATAATATTTAATTAAATATAATGAATAAAATTTATTTATTTTTAATATTAGCATTAAATATTATTTTTATTATATTCATATATAAATATAGTATACATCCATCTATAACTCCATCTATAACTTCATCAATAACTCCATCTATAACTCCATCTATAACACCATCTACAACACCATCTACAACACCATCTACAACACCATCTACAACACCATTTATAATACCATCTATAATACCATTTATAATACCATCTACAACACCATTAATAACTTCATCAATAACACCATCCATAAAATCATTTATAATACCATCTACAACACAATTAATAACTTCATCAATAATTCCATCTACAACACCATCTATAATATTTAATAATAATATATTAGATTTATATAATATATTAAATAAAACCATAATAAATAATAAATATGAGAATAGTGTAAAAACAGAATTAATATATGACAAGGATATTACAACATATAATTTAGACAAGTTATTTGACAGGACTAGTATAAAATTAAATGATAATTATAAATTATATGTTAAAAATATATAAAGGATATTTATTTATTATTAAATATTATGTCAAAATTAGATTATTTAACGGAAGATACTTTATTACCTTCAGACCAAAAGTTTGTATGTTTATCATTTTTAACAGATAAGGAAAATAAAACAACATTATCTGGAATTAAGATTAGGGGAGTATTTGCAACATATGATTTAGCATGTGAACATGCAAAAAAATTACAAACAGTAGATACTAATTTTAATGTATTTGTTGGGGATATGGGGAAATGGTTGCCATTTGATCCAAGTCCTGATTCAGAAGTTGTTAAAGATTCAGAATATGCAAATGAACAATTAAATAACATGATGAAAACATATTTAGAAAATCAAGAAAAAGCAAAAGTATATCATGAACATAGGAAGAATGAAATGATTAGAGAAAATATTGTATCTAATTTATCAGTTAAAAAAGATAATTTGCATGAAATGCAATCTAAATTATGTAAAGTTAATAATAAAGATGATAAAGTTAAACTAGAAGATTCTATTAAAAGTATTGAAGAACAAATTAAAACAATGGAAGATAAAAAGAAAGATTTAGATACACAAATTACAGATTTAAATGACAAATTGAAAGTAAATCAAAAATTTGATTTAGCACCATTAAAAGAAGTTTAAAAAATATTATTTTCTATTATATTTTTAATATAATAATGTCTAATTATATTAAAAAACATAATCAATATTTAGTAGGTGTAAGAACTATATTATTAACAGTATTAACTAATTATAATGAATTAGAACCTGAAGATAAAAAAGTCCTAATAGATTTTTATGAATTATTAACTAAAACATCTAAATATTATGAAAATAAACATAGAATCAAAGAAACAGTATTTGGAGATATAATGTTAAATCCTAATATTTTAAATACAATAAAAAAATATAAAACTGATATGAATATGTTAATTGATAAAAATTTATATATTAATTATTTATTACAAAAAAATAAAGAAGATTATAGTTCTAAAATTATTGATATTGTTAGTAAATTTAAAAAATATTTAAGAAAATATAATATGTTAGGTGGTGCACAAAATAATAATAATGATAATGATTTAGATGTGGATGAGGATGAGGATGAGGATGAGGATGGTAGTAATAGGGTATCACGAGAAATGGCAACCAACTTTGTAAATAATTCACTCAAACTACAATTACCATCAGCAGCAGCACAATCAGATGCAGAAACACTATCAAACGTATATACATCAAGATCAGATGGAATACCACACTTAGAAGTACCCATACCAGCAGCACAATCAGATGCAGAAACACTATCAAACGTATATACATCAAGATCAGATGGAATACCACACTTAGAAGTACCCATACCAGCAGCACAATCAGATGCAGCAACATTCGTATCAGAAACAGAACAACGACCATACTCAAAAGAACTCATACCAACAGTACAAATACCAGCAGTAAAATCACCGTCCAATTCCGTTATAACAGATGCATTAACAGAACGAATCGGATTAGATGATACAATACAAAACTATAATGATCAACTAGCATCACTAGTAGTAGCAGCACCTGCACCAGCACCAGCACTACCCGCATTATCACGGACCAATTCTAATGTTTCAGATGTATCATCTTTATCAAAAGATATTTATGATAATTTGGGAACCCAATTCGCAGCAAACGTAGTAGCATTAGCACTACCAGCAAGCAGCAGCAGCAGTAATAGCCAGCAACCAGCATCAGCACCAGCAGCACAAGAACGAGAACAACAAGAAGTAGCAGCAGCAAAAGCCGCAGCAGTAGTAGCAGCAGCAGCAGCAGCAGCAGCAAAAGAACGAGTGCGAGAACGAGAAGCAGAACTAGAAGCAGCAGCAGCACGAGAAGAAGCAGAACGACTAGCACGAGAACAACAAGAAGCAGCAGCAGCACGAGAAGAAGCAGAACGACTAGCACGAGAACAACAAGAAGCAGCAGCACGAGAAGAAGCAGAACGACTAGCACGAGAACAACAAGAAGCAGCAGCAGCAGCAGAACGACTAGCGCAAGAACAACTAGCGCGAGAAGGAGAATTAGATGTGGATGAGGATGATGATGATAATAGTACTAAGGTAGCACAAGACATAACCAACTTATTAGGTGATTCACTCATACAACACTTACCATCAGCAGCACCATCAA